>Ga0157363_1000180_pt1 | contig 48807 bp, 45 predicted proteins | sample AttsexASBM1_FD_111477 | JGI IMG/M metagenome (GOLD analysis project Ga0157363, IMG submission 111477) | Fungus gardens microbial communities from leaf cutter ant in Ribeirão Preto, State of São Paulo, Brazil - Atta sexdens ASBM1 | ecosystem: Host-associated > Fungi > Mycelium > Unclassified ... | reverse complement strand
CGCCCGCTCCTGGCCAATGACGTAGTCATCCAGATGCTCGCGGATTTCGTGTGGCGTCGGCAGCGAACTGCGCTCGCGATGGGGCGCGACTTCTTTGATCTCTTCGCGAATGATGTCGTTACATAAGTCGACGCATTCGTCGCAGACATACACTGACGGGCCGGCAATCAGCTTGCGGACTTCATGCTGGCTTTTGCCGCAAAAAGAGCAGTACAGCAGCTTTCCTGAACCGTCTTTGCGCTTATCTGTCATTAACTTGCCCCTCTTGTTTAACGCTGACGGCCCGGGCCGTCAGTCTGCCTTTATGACGGCAGCAATCTCTCAGCGCCGCTTAGCCGCGCTGGTTCAAAATGGAATCAACCAGGCCGTACTCCACCGCTTCGCTGGCAGAGAGGAAGCGGTCACGCTGGGTGTCGCGCTCGATGGTTTCTTCGCTCTGGCCGGTATGTTTAGCCATCAGTTCGTTCATCATACGTTTGGTTTTGATGATTTCACGCGCGTGGATATCGATATCCGACGCCTGACCCTGGAAGCCGCCCAGCGGCTGGTGGATCATTACGCGCGAGTGCGGCAGGCAGTAGCGTTTGCCTTTCGCGCCGGCGGTCAGCAGGAATGAGCCCATCGAACAGGCCTGGCCCATACAGATTGTGCTGACATCAGGCTTAATAAATTGCATGGTGTCGTAAATAGACATGCCCGCGGTAATCACGCCGCCAGGAGAGTTGATATAAAGGTGGATATCTTTTTCCGGGTTTTCTGCTTCCAGAAACAGCATCTGCGCGACGATCAGGTTCGCCATATGATCCTCGACCTGGCCGGTCAGGAAAATGATGCGTTCCTTCAGCAGGCGGGAAAAGATGTCGTAAGAACGCTCTCCGCGAGAAGTTTGTTCAACCACCATTGGCACCAGAGCCATATGAGGTGCTGTTTGTTCACGTTCGCCACTGTATGACATTACCGTCTCCTGGATAAATTTCTCTTGGCAACACTACCAATTCTACTTGAGAGCGTTCCGGAACACTATGTCCCCAACTCCGACTCTGCCGAAAGCTATCGGCCAGCCTGAAGCTTTACCGTAACATTTCTATCTGGGGACGCAGCCCCGCTAATTCAAGCATAACAACGTTTTCAGACCGCTGCTAACCAGGAAAAGTAGCATAGACGATAATTTGCCGCTTTAATAAGCGAATAGAGGCCATAATGTTACGTCTGCCGACGGATAAAAGAAAAAGCCCGCGGTCATAGCGACGGCGGGCTTTGCTTTATCCTGAAATATCAGACGATCAGGCCGTTTGGGTCTGGTTCATCAGTTCCTGGAAGTTGGTTTCTTTTTCAGTCACTTTGGCTTTCGCCAGTACGGCTTCCACCGCCTGCTCTTCCAGCGCGACGTTACGCATGTTGTTCATCAGCTCATTGTTCTTGCTGTAGAACTCGATCACTTCTGATGGATCTTCGTATGCAGAAGCCATCTCTTCGATCAGCGCTTTCACACGATCTTCGTCCGCTTTCAGCTCGTGGCTGCGGATAACTTCGCCCAGCAGCAGACCAACCAGAACGCGGCGCTTAGCCTGCTCTTCGAACAGTTCATGAGGCAGCTCCAGAGCCTGCTTCTCGTTACCGCCAAAGCGCTGTGCAGCCTGACGCTTCAGCACGTCGATTTCGCTGTCGATCAGGGCAGCAGGCACGTCGATTTCGTTAGCGCTGACCAGGCCGTCGATTGCCTGAGTCTTGATGCGGTTGCGTACGGCGCCTTTCAGCTCGCGCTCCATGTTCTTACGAACTTCGGTGCGCAGACCCGCCACGGAACCATCTTCCACGCCGAAACGCTTGATGAACTCTTCGGTGAACTCCGGCAGTTCGCGCTCTTCAACTTTCTTCAGCACGATTTCAAACTTCGCCGCTTTCCCTTTCAGGTTTTCAGCGTGGTAATCTTCCGGGAAGTTCACGTCGATAGTGAAGGTTTCGCCCGCTTTGTGGCCTTTAACGCCGTCTTCAAAGCCTGGGATCATACGACCCTGGCCCATGGCCAGCACGAAGTCGGACGCTTTGCCGCCTTCGAACTCTTCGCCGTCTACAGAGCCGGAGAAGTCGATGGTCACGCGATCTTCAGCTTCCGCCGCACGATCGGTTTCTTTCCAGGTCGCCTGCTGCTTGCGCAGGGTATCCAGCATCGCGTCGACATCTTCGTCGGTCACGGCAACAACCGGTTTTTCAACTTCGATCGCGTCCAGACCTTTCAGCTCGACTTCCGGGTAGACTTCGAACTCTACGGAGTAGGTGAAGTCTTCGCCGGTTTTGTATTCGCCCGGCACGTAGTTTGGCGCGCCAGCCGGATTGATTTTCTCTTTGATGATCGCATCAACAAAGTTGCGCTGCATCAGATCGCCCAGCACGTCCTGGCGAACAGAGGCGCCATAACGCTGTGCAACCACGGTCATCGGCACTTTCCCTTTACGGAAACCGTCGATGCGCACTTTTTTCGCTACGCTGACCAGCTCATTTTTCACCGCGTTTTCGATCACATCTTTAGCAACGGTAATCGTAACGCGACGGCCCAGGCCCTGAGTTGTTTCTACTGAAACTTGCATCTTATTACCTCAAAAAATCACGTGCTCGGTCAACTTCAGACTCGCTTCGCCCACGCTGAGGCAAAGTAAGACTAAGAACCGGGACGGCCTCTGATGTCAGAACCGCATTCCCTGTTGTCAGAAGCGTCCCGAAGACATTCGGAAAAACAGACGCAGCATTATAGCGGCAACGGCAAAGCGAGTCGAGGCTGCAACACGCCAGCATTTTGTTAACGTTCACGCTTTTTGCTTCTGAGAGAGGTAAAAGAGGAAGTTAAGGCGATTTTTTCGCCCGGAAACAACAAAGCGGCCCGCAGGCCGCTTCAGATTTCAGATTAGTGCCTCAGGCCAGCGTGCCGGCGCCGCGACAGTTCGGTGAAGCGGGTACGGTGTCCTGCAGGCCCGCCCACTCTTTTTCGGTATAGGTATGCAGCGCCAGCGCGTGCACGCCTCCTGCCAGCTCGTCCGCCAGCGTGCCGTAAATGGCGCGGTGACGCAGCAGAAATCGCTGATTCAGAAAGCTGTCGCTGACGATGACCACCTTGAAGTGACTTTCCGCGCCCGCAGGAACATTGTGACGATAGCTTTCGTCGTGAACCTCCAGGTGCACGGGTGTAAATGCCGTTCTCAACTTTTCTTCTATTTGTTCGCGGATCATAACCCTACTCCTCTACGACCTGATGCGCCCCATCTTCTTAAATATTAGCCGGATTTCGCCGCCTGCCGATTCGTTAGCGGAAAAATATCTGCCGCTTCGGGCCGCTACTCTGCATTTTCCCGCGCCTTGCCGCAACCCTCCGCGCAACGGAAGCGGCTATCACAACAGAAACGAGAAGATAACATGATGAATTTGCGCCGCGTTAGGGCTTCCTCTTGCTACAGGCAATGTTATGATGGCCCCGGTTTTGTCCGGACTACACCCCATAAAATCGAGAACATAAGCATGCTAAAAAAATTATTCTTTCCCCTGCTGGCCGTCATGATGCTGGCCGGCTGCGCCACCAGCAGCACCACGCTCAATATTTCGCCAGAAATCAAACTGCCGCAGCAGGATCCGAGCCTGATGGGCGTGACCGTCAGCATCAACGGCGCCGACCAGCGCACCGATAAAGCCCTTGCCAAAGTGAACCGCGACGGCCAGCTGGTGACGCTGACGCCTTCGCGCGATCTGCGTTTCCTGCTGCAGGAAGTGCTGGAGAAACAGATGGGCGCGCGCGGCTATATGATTGGCCCGAACGGCGCGGTAGATCTGCAGATCGTGGTCAACAACCTCTATGCCGACGTGACGCAGGGCAATCTGCGCTACAGCATCACCACCAAGGCGGATATCTCTATTATCGCCACCGCGAAAAACGGCAATAAGCAGGTGAAGAACTACCGCCAGACCTACAGCGTTGAGGGCGCGCTTACCGCCACTAACGATAAGATCACCAAAGCGGTCAACTCCACGCTGGGCGACGTTATCGACGATATGGCCCAGGACACCAGCGTCCACGAGTTCGTCAAGCAGAACGCCCGTTAATATAGTCTTGCCCGTCGCTCAGGCGGGCACTGTTTTAAGGTTCGTATGCCCAGTCACTATCTGCAAATTTTCACCCGTCGTAATGCTGCTCTTCTGCTTCTGCTCGGTTTCTCTTCCGGTTTGCCGCTGGCGCTGACTTCCGGCACGTTACAGGCCTGGATGGCCGTAGAAAATGTCGATATCAAAACTATTGGCTTCTTTTCGCTGGTTGGACAGGCTTACGTCTTTAAATTTCTCTGGTCGCCGCTGATGGACCGCTATACGCCGCCGTTTTTAGGGCGTCGCCGCGGCTGGCTGCTGCTAACTCAGCTGCTGCTGATTGTCGCCATCGCGCTGATGGGCTTTATGCAGCCTTCCCGCGATCTGACGCTGCTTGCCGCGCTGGCGGTGCTGGTGGCCTTCTGCTCCGCCTCGCAGGATATTGTTTTTGATGCATGGAAAACGGATATCCTGCCCGCGGAAGAGCGCGGCAGCGGCGCGGCGATCAGTGTCTTCGGCTACCGGCTGGCGATGCTGGTGTCTGGCGGGCTGGCGCTCTGGCTGGCCGACCGCTATCTCGGCTGGCAGGCTATCTGGTGGCTGATGGCGGCAATGATGATACCGGGCGTTGTCGCCACGCTGCTGGCGAAAGAGCCGGACGACGCGATAGCGCAGCCGCGCTCGCTGGAAGAAGCGGTGCTGGCGCCGCTCAGAGACTTTTTCACCCGCAATAACGCCTGGCTGATCCTGTCGCTGATCGTGCTTTATAAGCTTGGCGACGCTTTTGCCGCCAGCCTGACCACCATCTTTCTGATCCGCGGCGTAGGCTTCGATGCCGGCGATGTAGGCCTGGTCAATAAAACGCTCGGCCTGTTCGCCACTATTCTCGGCGCCCTATACGGCGGCGTGCTGATGCAGCGGCTGAGCCTTTATCGCGCGCTGATGCTGTTCGGCATTCTGCAGGCGCTCTCTAACCTCGCCTACTGGCTGCTGTCGGTAACCGACAAGCATCTTTACAGCATGGCCGCTGCGGTCTTTGCGGAAAATCTCTGCGGCGGGATGGGGACAGCAGCCTTCGTGGCGCTGCTGATGACGCTGTGCAACCGCTCGTTTTCCGCCACGCAGTTCGCGCTGCTTTCCGCTCTTTCTGCCGTTGGGCGCGTTTATGTCGGGCCGGTCGCAGGCTGGTTCGTCGCCAACTGGGACTGGCCCGCCTTTTACGCCTTTTCCGTAGCGGCGGCGCTACCCGGCCTGATTCTGCTGGCGGGCTGCAAGCGCACGCTGGATCGGGCGGAGAAAACGCGTGAGTTCGCGCCGCGCGATAGCTGGCCCACGGCTTATCGCTGGGCGATTCGTCTGCTGCTGATCGGCTGCGCGCTGGCGGGCGTTGGGCTGCTGCTGCTGGCGCTGGACGCCGCGAAGCTGATGCATGTCGATCATCTGCTTAGCGTGCTGTTTAGCAGCGCGGCGCTGCTGGGCCTTGCGGGCGTGATGCTGGGGTCGCTGCTGGACTATCTGGCGCTGCGCAGAGCGCCTGAGTAGGCCAACTAATCCTGTAAGCTCTGATACCAGGCTGCTACGCCAGCTTCAGCTGGCGTAGCAGAGCGAGTCACCCCCCACAAACCAGCGGGCGAACATCAATCAAAATTAATAACGGCGCTGAATAATGTGATATTGCTCACGTAAAAAGGCGCGGTCAGTGCGGAAAGTGACAGCCTCATCCGCAGCGCTTAAGGCAAACTCAGCCCTCGCTAAGCCGGCAAAACCGTTGTTAAAATCAGCTATTTACATTAGCGTCATTGCTACAAACGCTTATTACCGGGATAGCCCGGCACGGGTAGCAGAAAATAAGCTAACAGCAACTTAACAAACCCCTTTTTTTTCCGCTGAAATTTGCGGCGGCGACGCAGGAAATTCAGCCAATTTTTAACAATTGCGCCGCTGCGTTTATTTCCGCCCGTCCGTTATTTCTTAAAGATTCTCACCTTTACATTTACAAATTAACGCGTAACAAAAACCGCTGCGAAACTATTTTTGTTTATTTGACATAGATCAAATGATAAAAATATGTTAAATAATTGGGTGCCAATTTCGCTGTTTATAGCGCCCATGATTTCTCAAGGGGCTTTTCCATCTGTTTTTGTTATATTGCGGCCAAAGCCTTGCTGTTATTCATATTTTGTCACCCTCCGCAACATCTGTGACAGTGTTTGCAAAAGGTGTCAACACCGCGCTGACACAAGCTGTTGCTGGTTTACAGTACTGAAACGTTCCCGTAAAATGCCGCCACACTTAAACGACAATAGAGCCCTTGTCATTGAGGTCGTTAAATGAGACTCAGGAAATACAATAAAAGTTTGGGGATTCTGTCATTAATCGCAGGCACTGTATTGTTAAGTGGCTGTGATAGTGCATTGTTGAGTCCCAAAGGACAGGTTGCAATGGAGCAACGTTCGCTGATACTGACAGCCTTCGGCTTGATGATGATCGTCGTTATTCCCGCAGTCCTGATGGCAGTGGTATTCGCCTGGAAATATCGGGCATCGAATACTGAAGCAAAATACAGCCCGAACTGGTCACACTCGAATAAAGTGGAAGCCGTGGTCTGGACTGTGCCAATCCTAATCATTCTCTTCCTTGGCGTTCTGACGTGGAAATCAACCCACGCGCTGGAACCAAGCAAACCTCTGGCTTCCGACGTGAAACCAATTGAGATTGATGTGGTGGCGCTGGACTGGAAATGGTTGTTTATCTATCCGGAGCAGGGTATCGCTACGGTCAACCAGATCGCTTTCCCGGCTAACACGCCAGTGACCTTTAAGATCACTTCGAACTCCGTGATGAACTCCTTCTTCATTCCTACCCTCGGTAGCCAGATCTACGCTATGGCGGGTATGCAGACTCAGCTGAATCTGATCGCGAATGAAGCCGGCACGTTTGACGGTATCTCCTCTAACTTCAGCGGTCGCGGCTTCTCCGGCATGAAGTTCAAGGCCATCGCCACGCCTGATAATGCAGCATTCGATCAGTGGGTAGCGAAAGCCAAAGAGTCTTCTAACCAGCTGATGACCATGGATGATTTCGAGAAACTGGCTGCGCCAAGCGAAAACCATCCGGTGGAGTTCTTCTCTACGGCGAATCCAGATTTGTTCAAGCAGGTGATTGGCAAATTCAAGATGAACCACGGGAAAATGGACATGCCAATGCACGAAGGCATGGACATGAACGAAGCCTCTCATGCGGGAGCCGAGGAATAATACGATGTTGGGAAAATTAACCCTTGATGCAGTTCCGTACCATGAGCCGATTATCATGGTTACGGTTGCCGCCATCATTCTTGGTGGTCTGGCCGTTGCTGGAGCAATCACTTACTTCGGTAAGTGGCAATACCTGTGGAGCGAATGGCTGACGTCCGTCGACCACAAAAAACTCGGTATCATGTATATCATCGTGGCTTTCGTCATGCTGCTGCGCGGCTTCGCCGATGCGGTCATGATGCGTAGCCAGCAGGTGCTTGCCTCAATGAATGAGCCAGGCTTCCTGCCGCCACATCACTACGACCAGATCTTCACCGCTCACGGCGTGATCATGATTTTCTTCGTAGCGATGCCGTTCGTTATTGGTCTGATGAACATCGCTGTTCCTCTGCAGATCGGCGCGCGCGACGTGGCCTTCCCGTTCCTGAACAACCTGAGCTTCTGGTTCACGGCTGTGGGCGTGGTGCTGGTTAACCTGTCGCTTGGCGTGGGCGAATTCGCTCAGACCGGCTGGCTGGCTTATCCGCCGCTTTCCGGTGCGGAGTACAGTCCGGGGGTCGGGGTCGACTACTGGATATGGAGTCTGCAGCTCTCCGGTATCGGTACGACATTAACAGGGATTAACTTCTTCGTTACTATCCTGAGAATGCGCGCGCCGGGCATGACCATGTTCAAAATGCCTGTTTTCACCTGGGCATCGCTGTGTACTAACGTGCTGATCATCGTCTCCTTCCCGGTTCTGACCGTGACGCTGGCGCTGCTGACCCTTGACCGTTATCTGGGCTTCCATTTCTTCACCAATGATATGGGCGGCAACATGATGATGTATGTCAACCTGATTTGGGTCTGGGGCCATCCGGAAGTATACATCCTGGTTCTGCCGGTCTTCGGCGTCTTCTCTGAAGTCGTTGCGACCTTCTCGAAAAAACGTCTGTTTGGCTATACCTCACTGGTGTGGGCGACGGTGGTTATTACCGTTCTCTCCTTCATCGTGTGGCTGCACCACTTCTTTACGATGGGTGCAGGCGCGAACGTTAACGCCTTCTTCGGCATCATGACGATGATTATCGCCATTCCGACCGGTGTTAAGATCTTCAACTGGCTGTTCACCATGTACCAGGGCCGCATTCAGATGCACTCTGCCATGCTGTGGACCGTAGGCTTCCTGGTCACCTTCTCTGTAGGTGGTATGACCGGCGTTCTGCTGGCGGTGCCAGGTGCTGACTTCGTGCTGCACAACAGTCTGTTCCTGATTGCCCACTTCCATAACGTAATTATCGGCGGTGTGGTATTCGGTTGCTTTGCTGGCGTGACTTACTGGTTCCCGAAAGCGTTTGGCTTCACGCTGAACGAAAAATGGGGTATCCGCGCCTTCTGGTTCTGGATTATCGGCTTCTTCGTTGCCTTTATGCCGCTGTACGCGCTGGGCTTCATGGGTATGACCCGTCGTCTGAGCCAGAACATCGATCCGCAGTTCCATCCTCTGCTGGTTGTAGCGGCAGTAGGTGCGGCGCTGATCGCCTGTGGCGTACTGTGCCAGATCACGCAGTTCTGGGTATCCGTGCGTGACCGCGAGCAGCTGCGCGATCTGACTGGTGACCCGTGGGGCGGCCGTACGCTGGAGTGGGCAACCTCTTCACCACCACCGTTCTACAACTTTGCTGAAGTGCCTGTTATCCACGAGCGCGATGCGTTCTGGGAAATGAAAGAGAAAGGTGAAGCTTACAAACGTCCTGCTAAGTATGAAGAGATCCATATGCCGAAAAACAGCGGCGCGGGTCTGATCATCGGTCTGTTCAGCATGATCTTTGGTTTCGCCGCTATCTGGCACATCTGGTGGCTGGTTGGTCTGTCATTTGTCGGCATGATCCTTACCTGGATTATCAAGAGTTTTGACGATGACGTGGATTACTACGTGCCCGTTGCCGAGATCGAAAAAATCGAGAATCAGCACTTTGACGAAATTAGCAAAGCAGGTCTGAAAAATGTCAACTGAAACTCTGACTAAGCACCACGACGCCCATGCGGAGCATGGGCATCACGATGCGGGAGCCAACAAGCTGTTTGGCTTCTGGATCTACCTGATGAGCGACTGCATTATCTTCGCAACGCTGTTTGCGACCTATGCAGTAATGGTCAACAGCACCGCTGGCGGCCCGTCAGGCAAGGATATTTTTGAACTGCCTTTTGTTCTGGTTGAAACCGCTCTGCTGCTGTTCAGCTCCATTACCTACGGCTTTGCCGTGATCACCATGGAAAAAGGGTCCAAATCCGCCGTTCTCGGCTGGCTGGGCCTGACCTTCCTGTTTGGTCTGGGCTTTATCGGGATGGAAATCTATGAATTCCATCACCTGATTACCGAAGGCTTTGGCCCGCAGCGCAGCGGCTTCCTGTCAGCGTTCTTTACGCTGGTTGGTACGCACGGTCTGCACGTGACCTCAGGTCTGATCTGGATGCTGGTGCTGATGTATCAGGTTGCTACTAAAGGCCTGACCTCCACCAACCATACCCGCGTGATGTGCCTGAGCATGTTCTGGCACTTCCTGGACGTTGTCTGGATCTGCGTATTCACCATTGTTTATCTGCTGGGGGCCATGTAATGAGCAAGACATTAAGCGATCATGGTACCTCTCACGGTAACGTGAAGACTTATATGATCGGCTTTATCCTGTCGATCATTCTGACTGCGATTCCATTCTGGATCGTCATGGAAGGCGGCGCGTCTAAATCGACGATGCTGGCCGTGGTGGTGATTGCAGCCGTGGTACAGGTGCTGGTGCATCTCTATTACTTCCTGCACCTCAGCACGTCTACCGATCAGCGTTGGAATCTGGTGGCGATAGTCTTTTCCGCCGTCATCATTCTGATTGTCGTAGTGGGCTCTATATGGATTATGTGGAACCTCAATTACAACATGATGGTCCGTTAAAGAGTCGCCTGTGATGATTAAGCAATACCTGCAAGTAACGAAACCAGGAATTATTTTCGGGAATTTAATTTCTGTCATCGGGGGATTCCTGCTGGCTTCTAAAGGCAGCATCGACTATTCCCTGTTTCTCACCACCTTAGTCGGCGTCTCGCTGGTGGTCGCATCGGGTTGTGTTTATAACAACTTTATTGACCGTGACATCGACGTAAAAATGGAGAGAACCAGAAACCGTGTGCTGGTAAAAGGCCTCATTTCTCCGACAGTCTCTCTGGTTTATGCAACCGTTCTGGGTATTGCTGGATTCGCGTTGCTGTATCTCGGAGCAAACCCGCTGGCCATGTGGCTGGCGGTGATGGGCTTTGTGGTTTACGTCGGTATTTACAGCCTCTATATGAAGCGTAAATCCGTGTACGGCACGCTGATTGGTAGTCTTTCCGGCGCTGCGCCGCCGGTAATCGGCTACTGTGCCGTCAGCAACCAGTTCGACGCTGGCGCGCTGATCCTGCTGGCTATCTTTAGCCTGTGGCAGATGCCGCACTCCTACGCGATTGCCATCTTCCGCTTTAAAGATTACCAGGCAGCGAATATCCCGGTTCTGCCGGTGGTAAAAGGCATTTCGGTAGCGAAAAACCATATCACGCTCTATATCCTGGCGTTTATGGTCGCTACCCTGATGCTGACGCTGGTAGGTTACGCGGGCTATAAGTATCTGGTGGTCGCCGCCGCCGTAAGCGTTTGGTGGCTGGGAATGGCGCTGTCGGGCTACAAGACGCAGAACGATCGCGTCTGGGCGCGCAAGCTGTTCGTTTTCTCCATCGTCGCTATTACCGCGCTAAGCGTGATGATGTCGGTCGATTTTATGACGCCGGCCTCAAAGGATTTACTGACCTACGTCTGGTAACTTCCACCTCCTCTAAAGGGCGCGACTATCGCGCCCTTTCTTTTTGTTACTACTTTAATTAATAAAAATTTTACCCACCTTTCCCAACGCCTTAAAATATGTTCACCAGATGAACTGAGGTAGTAATGAACGATAATAAAATGACGCCGGTCGAACTGCGTGCGACCTGGGGTTTGGGAACGGTATTCTCCCTGCGTATGCTGGGCATGTTTATGGTTCTGCCCGTCCTGACCACTTATGGCATGGCGTTACAGGGAGCAAGCGAGGCGCTGATCGGGCTTGCCATTGGTATTTACGGTTTAGCGCAGGCCGTATTTCAAATTCCTTTTGGACTACTTTCCGACAAAATTGGCCGCAAGCCGCTGATCGTAGGCGGATTGCTGATTTTTGTGCTTGGCAGCGTGATTGCGGCCAGCACCACGTCGATTTGGGGCGTGATTCTGGGCCGCGCACTGCAGGGTTCCGGCGCCATTGCGGCGGCGGTGATGGCGCTGCTTTCCGATTTAACGCGCGAACAGAACCGCACCAAAGCGATGGCTTTTATCGGCATCAGCTTCGGCATTACTTTCGCTATCGCTATGGTGCTCGGCCCCATCGTGACTCACGCGCTGGGCCTGCACGCGCTGTTCTGGATGATCGCGCTGCTGGCGACCAGCGGCATCGTGATTACGCTGTTGGTGGTGCCCTCCGCTTCCAGCCATCTGCTTAACCGCGAATCCGGCATCGTCAAAGGCAGCTTCCGCGCCGTGCTCGGCAACAGCCGTCTGGTGAAGCTGAATTTCGGCATTATGTGCCTGCATATTCTGCTGATGTCGAGCTTTGTGGCGCTGCCCGGCGAGTTCGAGCAGGCGGGCTTCCCGGCAGAGCAGCACTGGAAGGTTTATCTTGTCACCATGCTGATCGCTTTCGGCGGCGTGATCCCCTTTATTATCTACGCGGAAGTGAAGCGCCAGATGAAGCGGGTATTTGTCGCCTGCGTGGCGATTATCCTGATTGCGGAGATCGTGCTCTGGGGCGCCGGTCCTCACTTCTGGACGCTGGTTGTCGGCGTGCAGCTGTTCTTTATCGGCTTTAACCTAATGGAGGCGATTTTGCCTTCGCTGGTCAGCAAAGAGTCGCCGCCTGGCTATAAAGGCACCGCGATGGGCGTCTACTCCACCAGCCAGTTTATCGGCGTGGCGATCGGCGGCAGTCTCGGCGGCTGGCTGTATGGGCATTTCGACGCCTCCACGGTCTTTGTGGTCGGCGCCTTTATCGCCGTGATCTGGCTGCTGGTGAGCTGCACGATGCAGGAACCGCCTTACGTCAGCAGCCTGCGTATCGTGCTGCGCGATGATGTCACCGATATCGCCGCGCTGGAAAAACGTCTGAAGGCGCAACCGGGCGTGGCCGCGGTCTTTATCGTACCGGAAGAGCGCAGCGCCTATGTGAAGATTGACAGCAAAGTCACCAGCCGCCCGGAACTGGAAGCGCTGGTCGGCAGCTGCTGAACCATGAAAAAATGGGGCGTTTCGCCCCATTTTTAACCGCCCTGCCCTTTCGCTTAATCGCGGAAGTTTTTGAACTGGAAAGGCTGGCCCAGATTGCCGCCGCGCACCAGCGCCATTGCGCCCTGCAGATCGTCGCGGGATTTACCGGTCACGCGGATCTCCTCGCCCTGAATCTGCGACTGCACTTTCAGCTTGCTCTCTTTGATCAGCTTGGTGATCTTCTTCGCCACGTCAGCCGGAATACCCTTTTTCAGTTTGGCTTCTACCGCCCAGGTTTTGCCGCTGTGCTCAATCTCTTCCGGCACTTCCAGCGCGCCGTTCTCAATGCCGCGCTTAAGCAGCTTTTCACGCAGGATATCCACCAGCTGCTTCACCTGAAAATCGGATTCGCTTAATACCTTAATGCTTTCGTTTTTCTCATTCAGCTCGTAGCTGGCCGTCACGTTGCGAAAATCGAAACGGGTGGAGAGTTCGCGGTTGGCATTCTCTACGGCGTTGCGGACTTCCTGTAAATCGATCTCTGAAACGATATCGAAAGATGGCATGATTTATTCTCCTGAATCTGTTGTGACAGGCATAATACCCACTTAGCACCAGTAAAAAAACCATCGACACGGAAAGCTATAATAAGAATAGCTCTGCCGACGCGGCCCGAAGCCCGGCAGAAACCACACAGCCCGCGCGCGGGGAGGATAGATGAAGATTACCGTATTGGGATGCGGCGCTTTAGGGCAGATCTGGCTTGCTGCGCTGGCGGCCCAGGGTAACGAGGTTCAGGGCTGGCTACGCGTGCCGCAGCCTTACTGCTCGGTGAACGTCATTAACCTTGACGGCACGACGACGAATAAAACCTTTATCGCCAACGACCCCACTTTTCTGGCGCAAAGCGATCTGCTGCTGGTCACGCTAAAGGCCTGGCAGGTATCGGAAGCGGTTAAAAATCTGCAATTTATCCTGCGCGAGTCCTGCCCTGTGCTGCTGCTGCACAACGGCATGGGCACGCTGGACGAGCTCAAATCGCTTCCTCAACCCTTACTGCGCGGCATTACCACTCACGCGGCAAAGCGCGACGGCACCGTTATCGTCCACGTCGCTGCCGGCGTTACCCATATCGGCCCGACCTCGCCGGACAGCGCGCTGCTCAGCGAACTGGCGGAGACCCTGCAGCAGGCGCTGCCGGACGTCGCCTGGCACAATAACGTCGCCGCCGCCGCCTGGCAGAAGCTGGCCGTCAACTGTGTGATTAACCCGCTAACGGTGCAGTATGACTGTGCTAACGGCGAGCTGCTGCAGCATCCGCAGGAGGTTGCCGCGCTCTGCAATGAAGTGGCGATGGTTATGGAGCGCGAGGGTCAGCACACCTCGCGGGAAACGCTGCTGGACTATGTGCAGGCGATTATCAGCGCCACGGCCGCGAATACGTCCTCTATGCTGCAGGATGTGCGCGCCCAGCGGCGTACGGAAATAGACTATATCAACGGCTACGTTATCCGCCGCGCGCGGGCGCAAGGGTTGTCCACGCCGGAAAACAGCCGACTTTATGAAATGATTAAGCGTAAGGAACAAGATTATGAGCGCGAGCGTACTGGTTTGCCTGGCACCTGGCAGTGAGGAAACTGAAGCCGTCACTACTATCGATCTGCTGGTGCGCGCCGGGATTGTGGTAACCACCGCCAGCGTCACGGACGACGGCGGCAAAGAGATTGTCTGTTCGCGCGGCGTGCGGCTATTGACCGACGCCACGCTGGTTGAGGTTGCCGACAATGACTTCGACGCTATCGTATTGCCCGGCGGTTTGAAAGGCGCGGAGGCGTTTCGCGACAGCCCGCTGCTGGTGGAAACGGTGCGGCAGTTTCATCAGTCCGGCCGTATCGTCGCGGCGATATGCGCCGCGGCCGGAACGGTGCTGGTGCCGCATAACCTTTTTCCGGTCGGCAATATGACCGGCTTTCCCGGCCTGAAGGAAACCATCCCGGAAAATCAGTGGATGGATAAACGCGTGGTCTGGGATCGCCGCGTCAATTTACTGACCAGCCAGGCGCCAGGCACTTCGATAGATTTCGCGCTGAAGCTGATCGATCTGCTGGTTGGCAAAGAGAAAGCGCATGAGGTCGCGCAGCAGCTGGTGCCGGCCGCCGGGATTTTCGACTATCGCGAATGGGTGGAGTAGCGCGTTATTACTTCGTCTTTATGTGACCAATAGATCTGGCATTCGTCTATTCTGGCATTTTTTTGCAGCGGCAAAGGCTGAGCGGCCCGTTTTCGCGCATGGACGCGCGAAACGAGCCTGCAGGGACGGATTCACGGGGTGACCGTGTTCCGATCTGCCTCTGCTGCTGGTTCATTAATCCGAAAGCGACCTGATATATCATCCTCAGGCGCTACAGTCAGCGCCCTTGTTTGCCGCTACGGACGATAAACCTTCACGTTTTTAAAGCCCTGCTCATGCAGATAGAGCGCCTGCAGACGGCTCATCACGCCGCGATCGCAGTAGAGCAGCCAGGTTTTGCTCTGGTCGAGATCGCCAAACTGCGTGCTGAGCTTATAGAACGGCATTCCTTTCACTTCAACACCGTCCAGCTCAAGCGGTTTGTCGTCCTGTTCATCCGGGGAACGAATATCCAGCACCACATCGTTGTCGCCAAAGGAAACCACGGTTTCCACTTCCACCACTTCCTGCTCCGTCTCTTCCGCAATCTGGCGGATATCCACGTTGGTGGCTTCCTCGATAACCTTATCCAGAATAGCGAAATCGAAATTCTGCTCTTCCGCTTCGATTCTGGACTTCACCGCTTTTACCGTCGGGCTTTTTGAAATCACGCCGCAGTATTCCGGCATGGTGCGGGCAAAATCTTCCGTGCCGATATGGCGCGCCAGCTTGATGATGTGCTCTTTATCATGGGAAATCAGCGGACGCAAAATCAGCGTATCGGAAGCGTTGTCGATCAGGCGCAAGTTGGTCAGCGTCTGGCTGGATACCTGGCCGAGCGCTTCGCCGGTCACCAGCGCCTGTACGCCGTAGCGTTCGGCAATAGTTGAGGCCGCGCGCACCATCATGCGCTTCAGCACCACGCCCATCTGGCCGTCGTCCACTTTTTCCAGGATTTCGCCGACTACCGGCTCAAAGTTGATCGCGACAAAACGCACCTTGTGCGAGCGGCCGAAGCGATTCCACAGATAGTGCGCAACCTGACGTACACCGATCTCATGCGCCGCGCCGCCCAGGTTGAAGAAGCAGTAATGCACGCGACAGCCGCGGCGCATCAGCATATAGCTGGAGACGCCGGAGTCAAAGCCGCCGGAAATCAGCGACAGCACATCTTCCTGGCTGCCGATAGGGAAACCGCCGATGCCTTCATAGCGACCGGTGATCAGCAGCAGGCGATCGTCTTCGATCTCCAGATTCACCGTGACCTGCGGATGGTTCAGCTTTACCTGAGCGCTTTCGACGTGCTGGTTCAGACCGCCGCCAACGTAGCGTTCGACATCCTGAGAGCTGAACTCATGCTTGCCGCGGCGCTTCACGCGTACGGAGAAGGTTTTGCCTTCGATACGCTCGCGGTTCATCGCCAGCGTCTGCTCAAAGATATTATGCAGATCGGTATAGGGACGCTCTTCCACTTCCAGTACGTGATGAATGCCGGGAATGCGCGACAGCTCATCAATAATATAGCCGCGCTGGCTTTCGTTTTTGGAACGGACTTCGATATGGTCCCAGTGGCGCACCACGGCCAGCGTCTCGTCGCACTCTTTCAGCACGTTACGGATGTTCGTTGTTAACATTTTGATAAAACGCAGGCGAACGGACTGGCTTTTGATGGTGATTTCAGGGAATAATTTAATGATAAACTTCATGGCGGCACGGGCTCAACGGGCAATAAGTGCTGAAATGGAGCGCACTTAGCTGGTAAAATCAGAGAATTGCAAAGTAGCTTACGCCCTTCACATCCAGGGGGAGAGGATTGTATCACATCCGCCCGGCGACTGCTTCTTCAACAGCGGTCGGAATCATTATTTTGCTTATCAATTTGAGTCGGCTACCATGAGTGGCCTGACAAAATAAAAACATCACTGAGCTAACGTTATTATGCCGAAAAAAGCCGAACAGCCCGCCAGTTTTGAAACCTCGCTCGCCCAGCTGGAGCAGATTGTTTCCCGTCTTGAGAGCGGCGACCTGCCGCTGGAAGAGGCGCTCAACGAATTTGAACGCGGCGTGCAGCTGGCGCGCGCGGGCCAGCAGAAGCTGCAGCAGGCGGAACAGCGCGTGCAGATCCTGCTTAACGACGATAAAAATGGCGATCTGCAGCCCTTTACGCCGGAAAACGACTAATGGATTTTAGCGCTCTTCTCACCGCGCAGCACGCACGCGTCAACCAGGCATTACAACACTTTATTAGCGCTCTGCCTTTTCAGCGGTCGCCGCTGGTCAAGGCGATGGAGTATGGCGCGCTGCTGGGCGGCAAACGCCTGCGTCCTTTCCTGGTTTACGCCACCGGCCAGATGCTCCATGCCGATGACGCCGCGCTGGACGCGCCGGCCGCCGCGGTCGAGTGTATCCACGCTTACTCGTTGATCCACGACGATCTGCCGGCGATGGATGACGACAGTCTGCGGCGCGGCCAGCCAACCTGCCATATTAAATTTAGCGAAGATACGGCTATTTTAGCTGGCGACGCCCTACAAACGCTCGCCTTCACTATACTTGCCGATACCAGCATGCCAGGCGTAACGGCAGAACATCGTATCGCGATGATTTCCGAGCTGGCTCAGGCCAGCGGCGTGGCGGGCATGTGCGGCGGCCAGGCGCTGGATCTGGCGGCGGAAGGCCAGCAGGTCGGTCTGAACGAGCTTGAGCAGATCCACCGCTACAAGACCGGCGCGCTGATCCGCTCAGCGGTGCGGCTGGGCGCTTTAGCCGCGGGCCAGCGTGGCCGCGAAGCACTGCCTGCGCTGGATCGCTACGCCGAAGCTATCGGCCTGGCGTTCCAGGTGCAGGACGATATTCTGGATGTGGTGGGCGATACCGCCATCATCGGCAAACGGCAGGGAGCCGATCAGCAGCTTGGAAAAAGTACCTACCCGGCCTTGATGGGACTCGAGAGCGCGCGGGCAAAAGCGTGGGAACTCTGTCAGGAGTCGCTCAGCGCACTGGAAACGCTTGCCGCGCAAGGCTTCGACACAACATCATTACAAGCGCTTGCAAGCTACATAATTGAACGCAATAAATAACTTCCACAATGAGTCTCTGATGAGTTTTGATACTGTAAAATATCCGACGCTGGCGCAGGCCGCTTCGGTACAAGAATTACGTTCGCTTCCGAAAGAGAGCCTGCCAAAACTCTGTGATGAGCTACGACAGTATTTACTCGACAGCGTCAGCCGCTCCAGCGGTCACTTTGCCTCGGGTCTGGGCGTAGTGGAGCTGACCGTTGCCCTGCACTACGTCTACAACACCCCTTTCGATCGCCTGATCTGGGATGTGGGTCACCAGGCCTATCCGCATAAAATTCTGACCGGTCGTCGCGATCGCATCGGCACTATCCGTCAGAAAAACGGCCTGCATCCTTTTCCGTGGCGCGACGAGAGCGAATATGACGTACTGAACGTCGGCCACTCCAGCACCTCGATCAGCGCCGGGCTGGGTATCGCCGTTGCCGCCGAAAAAGAGGGCAAGGGACGCCGCACCGCCTGCGTTATCGGCGATGGCGCCATCACTGCGGGCATGGCCTTTGAGGCGATGAACCACGCGGGCGATATCAAATCCGATCTGCTGGTGGTGCTGAACGACAACGAGATGTCGATTTCAGAAAACGTCGGCGCGCTGAACAACCGCCTGGCGCAGATCCTCTCCGGAAAAACCTATTCACGCCTGCGCGAAGGCGGCAAAAAAGTGCTGACGGGCCTGCCGCCGATCAAAGAGCTGGTGAAACGCACCGAAGAGCACCTGAAAGGCATGGTAGTGCCGGGCACGCTGTTTGAGGAGCTGGGTTTTAACTATATCGGGCCGGTCGATGGTCACGACGTGCTGACGCTGGTACAGACGCTGCGCAATATGCGCGATCTGAAAGGCCCGCAGTTCCTGCACATCATGACGAAAAAAGGCAAAGGCTATGCGCCGGCGGAGAAAGATCCCATCAGCTGGCACGCGGTGCCTAAGTTCGATCCCGCCAGCGGGCTGTTGCCGAAAGCGGCTGAAGGTCTGCCGAGCTACTCCAAAATCTTTGGGCAGTGGCTGTGCGAAACCGCGGCGGACGATCAGCGGCTGATGGCGGTAACGCCAGCCATGCGTGAAGGTTCCGGCATGGTCAGCTTCTCGCGTGACTATCCGCAGCAATATTTCGACGTGGCGATAGCCGAGCAGCACGCCGTAACTTTCGCTGCCGGACTGGCGATTGGCGGCTATAAACCGGTTGTAGCGATTTACTCGACTTTCCTGCAGCGCGCTTACGATCAGCTGATCCATGACGTGGCGATCCAGAAGCTGCCGGTGCTGTTCGCCATCGATCGCGGCGGCATCGTCGGCGCGGACGGCCAGACGCATCAGGGCGCTTTTGATATCTCCTTCCTGCGCTGTATCCCCAATATGGTGATCATGACGCCAAGCGATGAGAACGAGTGTCGCCAGATGCTCTACACCGGCTATCACTACAATGCCGGGCCAAGCGCGGTACGCTATCCTCGCGGAACCGGCACCGGCGCCGAACTCGCGCCGCTGGCGTCGCTGCCGTTAGGTAAAGGCGTGGTGAAGCGCGAAGGCGAAAAGCTGGCCATCCTCAACTTCGGCACGCTGCTGCCGGAAGCGGCCGCCGTCGCGGAATCACTCAACGCCACGCTGGTGGATATGCGTTTTGTGAAGCCGCTGGACGAGGCGCTGATTATTGAGCTGGCCGCCAGTCACGAAGCGCTGATCACGCTGGAAGAAGGCGCAATCAAAGGCGGCGCAGGCAGCGGCGTGATTGAGCTGCTGATGGCGAAACGCGTATTGGTACCGGTACTGAATATCGGCCTGCCGGATGAGTTTATTCCGCAGGGCACTCAGGAAGAGATCCGCCACGACTATCTGCTGGATGCCGAAGGGATTAAACAGCAGATTGAGCGCTGGATTTAATCCGCCTTGCAAAAATAACTCCGGAGAAGCCTCCGGAGTTATATCCTTAACTTTATTTTTACCCTCTGGCGCAATTTGCCTGATAGTGTCGAAATAAAGCTTATTATCCACAGCTAAATAAATCGGAATTATTTAGCCGCTTTCACTGCTCAGGAACCGAGCGTTTCGCGGTAGTTCTGGAGAACACTAGCAATAGTTTCACGGCCAAAAATAGCGCCGCCAATGCCAGCGATAGCGCCGCCGACAAATGGAGTAACTACATAGCCGACCAGATTAGAAATAGCGCCAGCGATCCAGCCACCGCCATTACCAAATTTACCTGCGATCGCCATTCCGGTCATGGCGCCATCACCGACGCCCCACAAAAAGCCTTCAAACATCTCCTCAGCGGTTAAACCACCGCTAACTTCCCTATATTCTACTGTAGTCAATTCACGCATAATTTCATCCTTATTTTAGAAAGATATTATATCGGAGATTAACCTTTTAGGTTTCTTCCGACCGGCAAACAATTATCAAAATTAACCCTCTTCGCAAGACGTTAAAATAAAAATCACAGATGAATTCACACTATCCTGAAAGGATCACATTTGAATTTTTATATGAAACTGCACGCAACCGGTGAAAAGAGAGGTAATACTCAACCTGTTCTAAAAAGATAAATAGCGCGACGAAACCAGCGTTGCCGGGCATTTACATTATGAAAGACTTAAACTCATTGAAACAAATAGCCGGCCGGTTCTGCTGCTATTCTTATGTGAACCAGGGTTTCAGTTAACTTTTACCAGCAGGAGCACGCATGAAAACCATTAAATTAGGCAACACCGATCTCAACGTATCCCGCTTATGCCTGGGCTGTATGACCTACGGCGAGCCGGATCGGGGTCGCCACGCCTGGACACTGCCGGAAGAGAGCAGCCGCCCGCTAATCAAACAGGCGCTGGAGGCCGGAATTAACTTTTTCGATACCGCCAACAGCTACTCCGACGGCAGCAGCGAAGAGATTGTAGGCCGCGCGCTGAAAGACTATGCCCCCCGCGATGAAATCGTGCTGGCGACCAAAGTCTATTTTCCGATGAGTAATCTCTCTGGCGGCCTTTCTCGCGCCAACATTATGCAGTCGATAGATGACAGCCTGACTCGTCTGGGCACCGACTACGTGGATTTATTGCAGATTCACCGCTGGGATTACAACACGCCGCTGGAAGAGACGCTGGAAGCGCTGCATGACGTGGTGAAGGCCGGGAAAGCCCGCTATATCGGCGCGTCGTCGATGTACGCCTGGCAGTTTGCCAAAGCGCTCTATACGGCGGATCGCTACGGCTGGACAAGATTTGTCAGTATGCAGGATCAGTACAATCTGATTCAGCGTGAGGAAGAGCGGGAAATGTACCCATTATGCCAGGCGGAGAATATCGCCGTTCTGCCGTGGAGCCCGCTGGCGCGCGGTCGCCTGACGCGTCCCTGGGGTGAAATAACGGCGCGCACCGCTTCCGATGAGTATGGCGCCACGCTCTATGCCAAAAGCGAAGAAAACGACGCCGCTATCGCGCAGCGACTTGCGACCATCGCCGAAAAGCGCGGCGTCAGCCGGGCGCAGATAGCGCTGGCGTGGCTGCTGGCGAAACCTGTGGTGACCGCGCCGATTATTGGTGCGTCACGTTCGGAGCAGCTGGCCGATCTGGTTAAAGCCGTGGATATTGAACTGACGTCGGAAGAGGTAAACGAACTGGAAAGCGCCTATCAGCCGCACTCTGTGGTGGGTTTTGAATAAAGGGTTATAAAGTAAAGAGGCCGGCGTATTTGCGCTGGCCTCTTGTTATCGCAGCGCGCTACAGCGCCAGATGGTGCCCGGCATAATAGAGAATGCCCGCCGAAATAATCCCGGCGACGATATCATCCACCATGATGCCCATACCGCCGTGCACGTTGCGATCGAACCAGCGAATTGGCCAGGGTTTCCACATATCCAGCACGCGGAAGATCACAAAGCCCGCCAGCACCCATTGCCAGCTGTTGACCGGAATAGCCATCAGCGTAATCCACATACCGATAAACTCGTCCCAGACGATGCTGCCGTGATCGTGTAGGCCCATATCCTTCGCGGTGCGATGGCAAAGATAGACGCCAATGCAGATGCCAAACATCACCAACAGGGAATAGATATCCTGCGGCAGAAAGGACATCAGGTACCAGAAAGGAATAGCCGCCAGCGATCCCATCGTTCCCGGCACTACAGGGCTAAGGCCGCTGCCGAATCCGGTCGCCAGCAGATGCCAGGGATTGCTCATCCGCAGCCGTTTTTTCGCTTCGCGCTTATCCAAAATGATCGAATCCTTTCAGGTTGCGTTGCACCGGCCGATTGTTCTCCAGCAGCACCAGCCCTTCGGACTGCGGCGCCAGCTGGCCAACACAGGTAAAAGGCACGCCGTAATGGCCCAGCGCCACGTCAAGCGCGCCGCGATTGATTTCCGGCACGGTAAAGCAGAGTTCGTAGTCTTCGCCGCCGCTCAGCGCCCAGTTTATCGCCTGCTCCGGCGTAAAGTGGCTTTGCATCACGCCGGAGAGCGGCAGCGCGTCCAGATTCAGGCGTGCGCCGCAGCCGCTGGCCTGCAAAATATGGCCCAGGTCGGAGATTAAGCCGTCGGAAATATCGATAGCGGCGCTGGCCAGATCGCGTAGCGCCTGCCCCTGCAGAATACGCGGCATTGGCCGCAGATGGCGCTTGATTAACGCCTCATGTGCGGCGGGATCGCTGATTTTAATGCGGTGCTGCAGCAGCGCCAGCCCTGCCGCGCTGTCACCCAGCGTGCCGGTCACATAGATCCAGTCGCCGGGACGTGCGCCGGAGCGCTTCAGCGCCCTGCCCGCCGGCACCAGGCCATGAATGCCCAGCGTCAGACTCAGCGGCCCGCGCGTGGTGTCGCCGCCGATCAGCTGCATATTGTAGTAGTCCAGCAGTTCGAACAGGCTGTCGCTGAACTCTTTCAGCCAGGCTTCGTTGACTTCAGGCAGCGTTAACGCCAGCGTCAACCACGCGGGATCGGCACCCATCGCGGCCAGATCGCTGAGGTTCACCGCCAGCGCTTTATAGCCAAGATCGGCCGGATGAATATCCCGCAGGAAATGGACGCCCTCGACCAGCGTATCGGTGCTGATCGCCAGCGTCTGTTTTTCGGGCAGGTTAAGAAGCGCGCAGTCGTCGCCGATGCCTTTTTCCACATCGCGACGAGAGCTGGTTACGCGATTAAAATAGCGCGCAATAAGTTCAAATTCGCCACATGCCATAATGCTTTCCAGCAGAAAAAAGAAAGAAGGCCGGATAAGACCGGCCTGAGAGGATTACTTCCTGTTGGGGCGGATTTGCGGTGCGGCTTTATCCAGCACGCCATTGACGAATTTATGACTGTCTTCAGCGCCGAACACTTTCGCCAGTTCAATCCCCTCGTTGATAGCAACTTTATAGGGAACATCGGAGCGCTTGCTCAGCTCATACAGCGAAATGCGCAGAATCGCCTTCTCTACCTGACCCAGCTCTTCCAGCTGACGGGAAAGGTAAGGCTTCATCAGGCCGTCAAGGTATGCGCTGTTGGTCGCAACGCCGCCCAGCAGCTCGCGGAAATAGCTGATATCAACGTCTTTGACGTCTTGCTCCGCCAGAAACTGGTATTCGACATCAGAGATGTCGTTATTGGACAACTGCCAGGAGTAAAGCGCCTGGACAGCGCATTCACGGGCGCGGCGACGAGCAGCAGGTTTCACAAAATTCCCCTTAAAATCAGGCTTTGATGGCTTTCAGTACGTTAATCATTTCCAGTGCGGTCAGAGCGGCTTCCGCCCCTTTGTTGCCCGCTTTAGTACCGGCGCGTTCGATGGCCTGCTCAATGTTTTCCGTGGTCAGGACACCAAAAGCAACCGGAATATCGCTGTTCATAGCGACGCTGGCCAGGCCAGAGCTGGCTTCGCCAGCAACATATTCGAAGTGGGCGGTGCCGCCGCGGATCACAGTGCCTAACGCCACGACCGCGTCGTGTTTGCCGGCTTTCGCCAGCGCGCGCGCCGTCATTGGCATCTCGTAAGCGCCCGGTACCCAGATAACAGTGATGTTTTCATCTTTTACCTGGCCGATACGCTTCAGCGCATCCAGGGCGCCACTCAGCAGGCTGTCGTTGATAAAGTTGTTGAAACGCGCAATAACAATGGCCACGCGCGCGTCAGGAGTAGCAACAGCAGCTTCGATAACGTTCATAATCTTCCTTTCAGGGTTTGTTATGGCCCCGCAGGGGGGCGGATTCTATCACACTCTTTAACGCTCTGCTTCCGCTTTTCTGCAGAGCGCTATCGCGGCGTTAGCGTCAGGCGCAAATCCGGCCCGACCTGACGACTATCGCTGAATATAAACGTCGGTGCTTCAGCAAGTTGTGCTAAAGCGGGCAGATGGCACAAACCGCGCGCGCCATCGCCCAATAATTTCGGCGCAAGGTAGACGATCAGCTCGTCCACCACGCCTGCGGCCAGCAGCGCGCCAGCCAGTTCCGCGCCCGCTTCCACCCAGACAGTGTTGATCTGGCGGCGTCCCAACAGCATCAGCAGCGCCACCAGATCGGTGCGTCCCTGTACAGAAGGCACGCTGAACTGCTCCACGTTGTCCGGCCACTTCTGTTCGTCCGGCTGCTGACGCGCCAGCCAGGTTTCGCCAGGCTGGGCGATCAGGCGATGCTGCGGCGTAACGCGGTTTTGGCTGTCGATAACGACTCTCACCGGCTGACGCAGATGCTGGCGAGCATACGCCGCCTGCACATCCTGATTCAGCTCGTCCCAGCGTACCGTCAGAGAAGGATCGTCAGCCAGCACCGTCGCGCTGGTGGTCAGGATGGCGGAGCTTTGCGCTCGCAGGCGCTGCACGTCGCGACGCGCTTCCGGCGAGGTGATCCACTGGCTTTCGCCGCTGGCCATCGCTGTGCGGCCATCCAGCGACGCGCCCAGCTTAAGCTGCACCCAGGGAAAACCGGTGCGCATTCGCTTCAGGAAGCCGCGATTCAGCGCCTCCGCTTCCTGCATCATCACGCCGTGGCTGACTTCGATCCCGGCCTGCTGCAGGCGATAAAGCCCGCGTCCCGCTACCTGTGGATTGGGGTCCTGCATCGCAACAACGACTCGCGCCACGCCTGCGGCGATTAGCGCGTCGCAGCACGGCGGCGTACGGCCATGATGGCTACAGGGTTCCAGCGTGACGTAAGCCGTTGCGCCGCGAGCCTTCTCGCCTGCCATGCGCAGCGCGTGAACTTCGGCATGGGGTTCGCCCGCGCGAAAATGGTAACCTTCGCCGACGATTTCACCGTCGCGAACAATGACGCAGCCTACGTTAGGGTTTGGCGTTGTGGTGAAGCGTCCGCGTCTGGCCAGCTCCAGCGCGCGCGCCATATAGCGTTCATCCATACCTTAATCCTGTAAGCGGGCGATCTCTTCGCCGAATTCGCGGATATCTTCAAAGCTGCGGTAAACCGAGGCGAAGCGGATATAGGCAACCTTATCCAGCTTTTTCAGCTCATCCATCACCAGGTTGCCGATCATTTTACTGGGCACTTCCCGTTCGCCAGTGGAACGCAGCTTGCTTTTAATATGGCTGACGGCGTTTTCCACGTCGTCCGAGCTGACCGGCCGTTTCTCCAGCGCTTTCATAATGCCGCTGCAGAGCTTGTCCTCATTGAAGGGCTCGCGGATATCGTTGCTTTTTACCACACGCGGCATCACCAGTTCAGCAACTTCAAAAGTGGTGAAACGCTCATGGCACACCAGGCACTGACGGCGACGGCGCACCGAGGTTCCTTCGCCAACCAGGCGGGAGTCGATGACTTTGGTATCCACAGCGGAACAGAACGGGCAATGCATGATGCTTCCTGATGGTCTGGAAAAGTGTGCACAGTGTAGCGCGAAGTGGCGGGCAACAAAATATCGGGCTCTCCTTCTTTGGCTTTTCAGGCGGTTCGCATAACAGCGAGTCGGCCAGCGTCTCGTTCTTCCGCTATACTCACAAAACGCGCGAGCGTAATTTTTTCTCAAAACAGGGATTAGACGGAGGAGATATGGGTTTATTTAACTTTGTAAAAGAAGCTGGCGAGAAGTTATGGGATTCGGTGAGCGGCGCTGGCGAGGACCAGAGCGCGAAGCTGAAAGAGTATATCCATAAGCTGGGCCTGCCAGGCAGCGACAAGGTTGACGTGAAGGTGGACGGCGACAAAGCCAGCATCAGCGGCGACAGCATTTCTCAGGAGCTGAAGGAAAAGATCCTGGTCGCGGCGGGCAACGTGGCCGGCATCACCCATGTGGAAGATAACGTTAAGGTCGAACAGGCCGGCACTGAAGCGAAATTCTATACGGTGAAAAAAGGCGATACGCTGAGCGCCATCTCCAAAGAAGTCTATGGCGATGCGAACAAGTATCAGCAGATTTTCGAAGCCAACAAGCCGATGCTTTCCGACCCGAACAAGATCTATCCGGGCCAGACTTTACGTATTCCGCAGTAGGCGCCCGTGAAGAAACTCCTGAAAAAGGCAGCGCTGCTGCCTCTTATCGCTTTGCTGGCGAGCTGTGCTTCACCGCAGCAGAAGCCGCAGATTGTGAAGCTGCATAATCAGGTTGGCAAGCTCAATACGCAGGTAGAGCAGCTGACCGAGCAAGCGACCGCGCTAACCCGGCAGAATGGGCTGAACAGCAGCTCCACTCAGGGCGCGTGGCTGCTGCCGGTCGCTAATACGGCCGTGCCGTTGCAGAGCCAATTGGGCGAAGTCAGACTGTCGCTCAGCCATGTCGAAAGCGAAGCCAACGGCACGCGAGCGATTCTGCATATTCGCTCAGCGGCCGACAACAGCCTGCCGGCGTTTACCGCGACGGTAGAATGGGGCGAACTGGATCCCACTACGGGCAAACCGCTGCAGGTCAGCAGCCAAAGCCAGAGCTTTAGCGTGGCCGCCTCGCTCCTGCCGCGTAGCGAAGTGACGGTGCCGCTGCGCCTGAGCAACCTGCCGCCGGAGCAGCTTGGCTATGTGCGCGTACACGATCTGGTCGCGCAGAGCGCGCCAGCGCCGTAATAACGTTTCAGCCATAAAAAAAGCGCCGCAAATGCGGCGCTTTTTTATGCAGCGAAAAGCTTAAGGCAGAATCGAAGGCTGATCGGCGCCCTCTTTCTCCACTTTCTGCTGAATCAGATGCTCGCGCTTCATCCCCAGCTTCAGCGCCAGCGCCGAGGCCACATAGATAGATGAAATCGTACCGATGGAAACGCCGATCAGCATGGTCAGCGAGAAGCCTTCTAGCAGCGCGCCGCCAAAGATAAACAGCATCAGCACCACCACCAGCGTGGTCGCGGAAGTCATAATGGTACGGCTCAGCGTCTGCGTCAGCGAGACGTTGAAGATCTCGTAAGGCGTGCCGCGACGGATCTTGCGGAAGTTCTCACGAATACGGTCCGATACCACGATGCTGTCGTTCAGCGAGTAGCCGATAACCGACATCAGCGACGCGATAATGGTCAGGTCAATCTCGATATGGAACAGCGAGAGAATACCCATAGTGATTATCACGTCGTGCGCCAGCGCCAGCACGGCACCTAACGCCAGTCGCCACTCAAAGCGGAAACCGACATACACCAGGATGGCGATCAGCGCTACCAGCAGCGCCATGCCGCCGGTTTGCGCCAGATCGCTGCCGACGCTCGGGCCGACAAACTCAATGCGCTTCACGGTGCCGTTCTGTGCCGTCGCCTGATTGATGACGCTGACCACCTTGTTGCCCAGCTCCTGGCCCGCGTTGCCTTCGTGCGGCGACATCCGCACCAGCACGTCGCGGCTGCTGCCGAAGTTCTGCACCTGCGGATCGGTAAAGCCCGCTTTTTCCAGCGCGCCGCGCAGGTTATCCAGCTCGGCCGGTTTCTCCAGAGAAATTTCAATTACCGTACCGCCGGTAAAATCGAGACCCCAGTTAAACCCTTTTACGCCCATGATCACAAAAGAAGCGATCAGCAGCAGGCCGGAAAGGGTAAAGGCCAGCTTGTCCCAGCGCATAAAGTCATGGACTTTACGGCCGTAGTTCAATTGTTCAACGCTATAGTCCTGTGCCACAACGCACTCCTCAAATAGACAGCTTGTTGATGCGTTTACCGCCGTACAGCAGGTTGACGATGGCGCGGGTACCGACAATAGCGGTAAACATAGAGGTCACTACACCGATTGCCGTGGTGATAGCGAAGCCTTTAATGGATCCCGTTCCGACGGCGTAAAGGATAATAGCCGTGATCAGCGTGGTGACGTTGGCGTCGATAATACTGGAGAACGCGCCGCTGTAGCCCTCATGAATCGCCTGCTGCACGGAACGCCCGTTCTTCAGCTCTTCTTTGATACGCTCGTTGATCAACACGTTGGCGTCGACGGCGACCGCCAGCGTCAGCACGATACCGGCGATACCCGGCATGGTCAGCGTGGCGCCCGGCAGCAGCGACATAATGCCCACGATCAGCACCAGGTTCGCCACCAGCGCGGTGGTCGCAATCACGCCGAACTTACGGTAGTAAACCACCATAAAGACGATAGAAGCGATCAGGCCCCACAGGCAGGCTTCCAGACCCTGAGTAATGTTCTGCGCACCCATGGTCGGGCCGATAGTGCGCTCTTCCACGATCTGGATTGGCGCAATCAGCGCGCCCGCACGCAGCAGCAGCGAGAGCTGACGAGCTTCGTTTGGATTGCTGATGCCGGTGATGCGGAAGCTGTTGCCCAGTCGTGACTGGATGTTAGCGACGTTAATCACCTCTTCCTGCTTCGCCAGGATAGCGCGACCGTTGGCGTCTTTCTTGCCGCTGTCTTTATATTCGACAAACAGCGTTGCCATCGGCTTGCCGATATTATCCTTGGTGAAGTTGGACATGATGTTGCCGCCGGCGCTGTCCAGCGAAATGTTCACCTGCGCCTGGTTGTACTCATCCATGCTCGACGTGGAGTCCGTGATATGGTCACCGGTCAGGATCACGCGCTTATACAGCGTTACCGGCTGGCCGTCGCGGGTGTTTTTCACTTCGGAATCGCCCGGCACGCGGCCATTGGCGGCGGCGGTCGGATCGACGGAAGTGTTCACCAGACGGAATTCCAGCGTGGCGGTTGCGCCCAGAATCTCTTTCGCCCGCGCCGTATCCTGGATACCCGGCAGTTCAACCACGATGCGATCGGAACCCTGACGCTGCACCAGCGGCTCGGCGACGCCCAGCTGATTGACACGGTTGCGCAGGATGGTGATGTTTTGCTGCACCGCATATTCGCGCGCTTCACGCAGACGTTCATCGGTCATCACCGCGCGCAGCAGGTTGCTGCCGCTGGCGCTGATCACCAGATCGCGATAGCGGCCGGTCAGATAGCTGACGGCGTTGTCGCGCGCCTGTGCGTCGCGGAAACGAATTTCCAGACCGTAGTTATCGGTCTTACGCACGTTGGTATAGGGGATGCTTTTGTCGCGCAGATCGCTGCGCAGGTTGTCGATATTCTGCTCCTGAAGCTTGCCGAGAGCGGTATCCATATCGACTTCCATCAGGAAGTGTACGCCGCCGCGCAGGTCAAGACCGAGCTTCATCGGCTCTGCGGCCAGCATGCTCAGCCAGGTTGGCGTGGCGGGAGCCAGGTTGAGCGCCACTACGTAGTCTTCGCCCAGCACTTTGCTGATAGTGTCGCGAGCGCGCAGCTGCACGTCGCCGTTGGCGAAGCGCGCCATAATAGCGCCGTTTTCCAGCGCGATTGATTTGCTCTGGATGTTCTCTTCTTTTAAAGCACTCTGGATCTGATTCAGCGTCTGCTCACTGGCGGCGCTTCCGCGCGCGCCGGTGACCTGAACAGCCGGATCCTCACCATACAGGTTGGGAAGCGCATAGAGCAGACCGACGATTAGCACGACGATCAGCATGATGTACTTCCACAAAGGATAACGGTTTAACACGGCAGTTCCCTTAGGGAAAACAAAAAATTACAGCGCCTTCATCGTACCTTTCGGCAGAACGGCAGCCACGAAATCACGTTTAACCACGACTTCCGTCGTCTCGTTCAGCGCGATAGCCACATAGCCGGTTTCCGCCACTTTGGTTACGCGTCCAACCAGACCGCCGGTGGTCAGCACTTCGTCGCCTTTGGAAATGGAATCCATCAGTTTCTTATGCTCTTTCGCGCGTTTCTGCTGTGGGCGCAGGATCATGAAATAGAAGATCAGGCCGAACACCACCAGCATAATTACCAGCGAATACGGGCTTCCCTGTGCTGGAGCCCCAGCGGCGGCCACTGCGTCAGAAATGAACAAGCTCATTAATTTTCCCTCATTGATTGATTATCAGACGTTTAACGGCGGAACCGCTTTGCCCGTCCGCGCATAGAATTCGCTAACAAAGTGCTCTAATTTACCCTCTTCGATAGCCTGGCGTAAACCGGCCATCAGGCGCTGGTAATAACGCAGGTTATGAATAGTGTTGAGACGAGCGCCCAGTATTTCGTTGCAACGATCGAGATGATAAAGGTAAGCGCGGCTATAGTTGCGGCACGTATAGCAATCGCACTCCGCATCCAGCGGCGCCGTATCGTCTTTATATTTCGCGTTGCGGATTTTCACCACGCCGTCGGTGACGAACAGATGGCCGTTGCGGGCGTTGCGAGTAGGCATAACACAATCGAACATATCAATGCCGCGACGCACGCCTTCAACCAGATCTTCCGGCTTGCCGACGCCCATCAGGTAGCGCGGTTTGTCCTCGGGGATCTGCGGGCAGACATGCTCCAGAATGCGGTGCATATCCTCTTTCGGCTCGCCGACCGCCAGGCCGCCCACAGCGTAACCATCAAAGCCGATCTCTACCAGCCCTTTGACGGAGACATCTCGTAAATCTTCGTAAACGCCGCCCTGAATAATGCCGAACAGCGCATTTTTATTACCCAGTGAATCAAAGCGGTCGCGGCTACGCTGCGCCCAGCGCAGCGACATTTCCATTGAGCGTTTGGCGTAATCCCAGTCGGCGGGATACGGCGTACACTCGTCGAAGATCATCACGATATCGGAACCGAGATCGAACTGGATCTCCATAGATTTTTCCGGATCGAGGAAGATCTTGTCGCCATTGATCGGATTGCGGAAGTGTACGCCCGCTTCGGTGATTTTACGGATATCGCCCAGGCTGAAAACCTGGAAGCCGCCGGAATCGGTCAGGATTGGCCCTTTCCACTGCATAAAGTCGTGCAGATCGCCGTGCAGCTTCATGATCTCCTGACCCGGACGCAGCCACAGATGGAAAGTGTTGCCGAGAATAATCTGCGCGCCGGTATCCTGAACTTCCTCCGGCGTCATCCCTTTTACCGTGCCGTAGGTGCCGACAGGCATAAACGCCGGGGTTTCCACCACGCCGCGCTCAAAAACCAGACGACCGCGACGCGCGCGCCCGTCAGTAGTATCTAATTCAAACTTCACGTTGCCTCCACCAGAGAAACAGTCTGATGATTAGTTAACCACCGCCCGAAAGCGGTGAGCATAGCGGTCGGGCCAGGCCGACCGCGAGAATTTATTCGCCGACCTGTTCGTTTACCGCCTGAGGATTGCGGGTGATAAACATTGCGTCGCCGTAGCTGAAAAAGCGATATTTCTCCGCCACCGCCTGCTGATAAGCGTGCATAGTGTGGCGATAACCCGCGAAAGCGGAAACCAGCATAATCAGCGTCGATTCCGGCAAATGGAAATTGGTCACCAGCGCATCGATGACCTGATACTCATAGCCGGGATAGATAAAAATTTTGGTGTCGTCGAAGAACGGCGCGATTAACGCATCTTTCGCCGCCGCCGCCGCGCTCTCCAGCGAACGCACAGAGGTTGTGCCGACAGCGACGACGCGGTTGCCGCGTGCTTTACAGGCCAGCACCGCGTCCACCACTTCCTGCGGCACTTCGGCGTATTCGGCGTGCATAATATGATCTTCGATGCTTTCCACGCGTACCGGCTGGAAAGTGCCAGCGCCAACATGCAGCGTCACGAAAGCGGTTTCGATGCCTTTCGCCCGCAGCGCTTCCAGCATCGGCTCGTCGAAGTGAAGGCCGGCCGTCGGCGCGGCTACCGCGCCGGGACGCTCGCTATAGACGGTCTGATAGAGTTCGCGATCCGCCTCTTCGTCAGGACGATCGATATAGGGCGGCAGCGGCATATGGCCAACGGCTTCCAGGATATCCAGCACCGCGCGTTCGTCGTCGAAATGCAGCTCAAACAGCGCGTCGTGGCGAGCGACCATCGTCGCTTTTACGCTCTCGTCGTCGCCAAGCAGCAGCTCTGCGCCGGGTTTAGGCGCTTTCGAGGCGCGGATATGCGCCAGCACGCGATGCTCGTCCAGCATACGCTCCACCAGCACCTCGATTTTTCCGCCGCTGGCCTTACGACCAAAGACGCGCGCCGGGATAACGCGCGTGTTGTTGAAAACCAGCAGGTCGCCCGGATTGAGCAGATCCAGTAAATCGGTGAAGACCCCGTGAGTCAGCGTGCCGTCTGGCCCATTCAGGGAAAGCAGACGGCATCCGCTGCGCTGAGCCTGCGGATAGTGGGCAATCAAAGATTCGGGTAACTCAAAAGAAAAATCGGCAACGCGCATGGTCATTCACAGTCAGGGAAATCAGGGCGCACATTCTAGCTGAAAACCCGCCAATTCTGAACCATTCGCCGCATCTATCGGTTAAACGCCCGCTAAAGCCGATGTGAAGTCAAGGGAGAAGACCCGTCAAAGCCATTGGCTTCACAGCAAGGCAGCAAGAGAGTGAATCCCGATGAGCTTATTCAGATAAGTGATTCGGGTGAGGGAACGCCGCTAACGCCGATGTGAAGTCAAGGGAGAAGACGGTATACTGTCGCCATGAACTATCTTGCACACCTTCATCTGGCGCGGCTGGCCCACAGCTCTCCTCTCGGTAATCTGATGGCTGATTTTGTTCGCGGCAATCCGCGCGGCGTCTGGTCTGACGAGATTGCCGCCGGCATTCTTCTGCACCGCCGTATTGACGTGATGACCGACGCGCTGCCGCAAGTTCGCGTCGCCCGCGGCTACTTCCGCGCAGAAACTTATCGCGTATCGCCCATCGCGCTGGACGTTATTTGGGACCATTTTTTATCGCTTCACTGGGACAAGATTGTACCGGATCTCTCTCTGTCCGAGTTTTTGCGGCAGGCGCAAACGGCGATCGTTCCGCATCTCGCGGTGACGCCGGAGCGTTTTCAAAATCTGAATCGCTGGCTATGGCGCGATCGCTGGATGGAAAAGTACGCCGAGGCGCCTTATCTGCAAAATGTACTGAGCGGTATGGCCAGCCGCCGCCCGCGCCTGGCGGCATTAGCGGACTGTTATCAGGACTTTGTTGATAATTATCAATTACTCGACGCGCTGTTCTGGCAATTTTATCCGCAGATGATGGCGCAGGCTGTCGATCGTTCACTTTAACCGGAACGGGAAGCTTGCCCTTTTGCAGGAAAAGATTATTGTAGAAGGCCGCTTTGAAAAACACATTTTTTGACAGGCTGAGCCTATCAGAGAAATCGGCGATTCACGCTGGTTTGCAAACAGACGTCGCCCCTATACTGGCGGCCGTTTCCTTTAATTTATCCTTACAGGAGTGACTATGGTTCTGGTAACTCGTCAAGCCCCTGATTTTACCGCCGCAGCTGTGCTGGGCAACGGTGAGATCGTAGAAAACTTTAACTTTAAAAAACACACCGCTGGTAAAGCCACCGTTGTGTTCTTTTGGCCAATGGACTTCACTTTCGTCTGCCCTTCTGAGCTGATCGCTTTCGACAAGCGCTATGAAGAGTTCCAGAAGCGTGGCGTGGAAGTCGTCGGTGTTTCCTTCGACTCCGAGTTCGTCCACAACGCATGGCGTAAAACCCCTATCGATAAAGGCGGCATCGGCGAAGTAAAATACGCGATGGTTGCCGATATCAAGCGTGAAATCCAGAAAGCCTACGGCATCGAGCATCCGGATGCAGGCGTTGCGCTGCGCGGCTCTTTCCTGATCGACAAAGCCGGTGTGGTTCGCCACCAGGTGGTTAACGATCTGCCGCTGGGCCGTAACGTTGACGAAATGCTGCGTATGGTCGACGCGCTGCAGTTCCACGAAGAGCACGGCGAAGTGTGCCCGGCTCAGTGGGAAAAAGGCAAAGAAGGCATGGGCGCTTCTCCAGACGGCGTGGCTAAATACCTGTCTGAAAACGCCGGCAAGCTGTAAGCCTGTCGAACAGAATAAAGCTCGCTCCGGCGGGCTTTTTTTGTGGAAAATTTATGCGATCTAAGCTATTGATGCGGGGATGAAAGGCGAAATATGCAGCGAAAGTATACCCGTGATGACGGGCTATGATAACCTGTTGCCCGGTACAGCTTAAAGAGGGAAGAAAGTGCCCAATAAAGAGCAGGCTTATTCTTCAGAAATCTGTGCCCTCATTGGCAGAGCCGTGGCGGAGCTTCTTGCAGACGGCGAGCCTATAGGAAGACATAATATCCTGATAAGACTTCAGGTTTATAGCGCACAAACGACCGACCAACAGGCGCAGGCCACTATTCAACGAGCTTTTCGCTCACTACTTGAACGCTTCAACTAGTCCCTTTTTCTAACGTTCTACAGCAATGACCGGGCATCAGGCCGCCATCCAGGCTGGCGCTTTTCCCTTTCTACCTTTCCGCCCGGCGCATTGCTGTCGACGCCTACGCGTCATCAGGCGTCCGGGCGACAACCACTTCCAGCGCCTGACGATAGACGTCCAGCTGCACAACATCAGAGGTATTTTCCAGCTTTTCGATCAGCTTAAGGATAATCGCTTTATTGGTGACATAACCGCCGCCTGCCACGATCTCTCTGATCACCGCGCCAATAACTTTTGTTTCCTGAGCCAGTAAATCGCCTTCGCCCTGAAAGTGCTCAAGGATCGCGGACTCTGAAGAGTGCTGCTGCATAGTATTCGCCTTCATAAAGGGCGGGATATCCCACCTGAATTGACTCAATGTTTTTTAGTGCCGTTCGGCGGGCCTTCGCTGGTAAAAAGATGCTTCACGTTATCCATATCGCGGATCTCGTGCGTATAGCGATTGCTACCAGACGTAATGTTGTTTCTGACATCCACAATGGCCTGCTTACAGGCGCGATGTCTGACCGCGCTTTTTTCTGTGGCGGCCATCGCCTGTAGCTGACGGATCAGCGCTGCGTTGTTGATAGCGGCATCACTTTTCAACAACGCCAGCACGGCTTCGCCCAGGATGATATCGATCAGTTTTTCTTCGTCGTTTCTGTACATACCAGCTTCTCTGAATCAGTGATGTGGACACGTTTAAACGGCCACAATTCCCGGTAGCCAACCCTGGGAGACAGCAGACTTGCCGAAGCCCGCCGATAAAAAGATCGGGCGGGAGGGCAGGCCGGGCCGAGCAGAAAAGTTACGAACGTCTGGTAGTGGTTATCCAGGCTCTGAAACTCAGTCCTCACGGCCAAACAGCATGCCTATCAGCTCGTGATAATGCTTTTCCTGTCCGGCATCGGAAGCCAACTCAAGGCGCCTCAGCAATTTCGAACAGATCGCCTTGCGGTTAATATTTTTACCTGAACGCAGAATTTCCACCACAATCTGTCCCAGCGTCTCTTGCTGCGAAGGCAGCATCGCTTCACTGAAGTAGCGACTGATATCGCCTTCAGTCTTCGGGTTAAATCCATCCTGACGCATACAGCCCCCTTCAGTCGGTAGGTTAAAACGTGTTTAAATAATTCTGCGCTTAAGTTAACCACTTTCGACAAATGTGTACAGCTATATTGAAGTTGTACAGGGCGATTTCTTGTAGCAAAAAGTGCTGTCAATAGTGTAATACTCTGCAAGACAACTTTTTGAGAGGTAAATTCGACCGTTACGGCCGCTGTTAGTCCCTTTTTCGCTTTAGTCAGGCTGAATTTTCACCAATACGATAAATATAAGATATAACCTCAAGGATGCTAAGGATGTACAACTTTACCGCTCTGCTTTTAGCCGCTTTATCCGGCCTGTTTAGTTTATCAGGCCAGGCCAGCGCAGATTATCGGCTTGAGAAGGTAGTGGAAGTGAGCCGACACGGTGTGCGTCCGCCTTCGCCGGATAATCGGCGGGCTATTGAGCAAGGTTCGGCCCGAAGCTGGAGCAGCTGGTTAACGCGCGATGGCGAACTGACCGGACACGGCTATACGGCGGTCTGGCTAAAGGGCCTTTATCAGAGCGGCTATTACCGTCGAATGGGTTTGCTAAGAGATGGCTGCCCGAACGAAGGGGATTTTTACCTGCGTGCCAGTCCTGTGCAGCGTACCAGAGCCACGGCGCGCGCGCTGGCGGAAGCGGCCTTTCCTGGCTGTAGCATAACGGTACATTCGGAAGCCGCTTTCGATCCGCTGTTTCAACTGCCAAAAGAAAAAGCCAGCGAGCAGCAAACCGCTCTGAATCGCCATGAAGCACTACGCGCAATGGGCGGCAGCCTGACCGCAGCGCAGCAACGGTTACAACCGCAAATCAACGCCCTTAAGCAGGTCGTTTGCCAGCCTGCGCGGCCCTGCCCCGCTTTCAGCCAACCCTGGCGGCTCGCCGTCTGGACAAACGGTACTGTCGGCGTAGAGGGCCTGGATACGCTGGCCGCGATGGCGGAAACTCTGCGCCTTGAATGGAGCGAGAATAAACCGCTCAACGAAATCGCTTTTGGTCAGGTTAAAAACCAGACGGAACTGGCAAAGCTGCTGCCGCTGCTCAGCGTTAAATATGATTACACCAACGATCTACCCGGATTAGCCAAACAGGGCGCATCGCGGCTGATGGAACAGATAGCGGCCGGATTACGTTATCCGCCTGTAGACAATGCCTCCGGCGCGCCGCCGGACGTGCGCTGGCTGCTGTATGTCGCCCACGATATCAATATTGCCTGGCTGCGTACGCTGCTTGATTTCCACTGGCAGCAGGCTGACTATCCGCACGGCAATATTCCGCCAGGCGGCAGCCTGGTATTTGAACGCTGGCGCGATAAAGACCAACGTTATATCCGCATCTATTTTCAGGCGCAAAGCCTTGCCCAGCTGCGCTCGTTAACGTCACTTTCCGCAGAGAATCCGCCGTTAGTGAGCGAGCTAAGTTTTCCCGGCTGTCGAAAAACAAGCGTAGGCACGCTTTGCCCTTATCAGGCGGCGATGCGGCGTATCACGCAATATAAGGATAATTCTTAACTTTTAATTTAATTGGTTATTTTCTGCAGGCGGCCAGAAGAGTCATTCACGCTTTGCCGTTACCAATTGCAAATCAGAATAAGCCTATTTAATATACAAGCCGCCCTGATAACAGGCCAACCGGAAGGCCTGCAGACTTTATATAAATATTAATCTGACTAATTAAGTTAATTGACAAGGATAGGTCAATGCTAAAAATTCGCTTTTACAGAAAGCTTTGCTGCGTCATGTTTTCCGCTGCCATTTTACCTTCGCCTCACGCTGCGCCCGTTAATCAACCCTTAATCCTTCAGCGTCAGAACGCGCTGGAGCAACAGTTGTCGCCTTCCGCGCCGGATGTCAGGCTTACGCCGCCCGCGACGGGCTCGAACCGCCTGCGTTTTCCTGCAGAGCAGCCCTGCTTTCCCCTGTCGAAAATAACGCTGCAGGGAAAAGAAAACCTGCCGCGCTGGCTACCTTTGCAGAGTATCGCCAGCCAGGCCGTGGGCCAGTGCCTGGGCGCGAAAGGGATTAACCTGTTGATGAGCGAGCTGCAAAACCGTCTTATCGATCACGGCTATATCACCACGCGCGTGCTGGCGCCTTCCCAGGATTTAAAAAGCGGTAAGCTGAAGCTGACGATAGTCCCCGGGAAGGTGCGCAAGGTAGCGCTGACGCCGGAAAGTAACCGCTATATCACGCTATACAGCGCTTTTCCTGCACACGGTGGACAGCTTCTGGATCTACGGGATATCGAGCAGGGGCTGGAAAATCTCCAAAGGCTACCCACCGTGCAGGCCAGTATGGAGATAATGCCGGGCGCAGCGCCCGGAGAAAGCGACGTGCTGCTGCGCAGGCAGCAGAGTAAAATGTGGCGCCTGGGCGCCTCGCTGGACGATTCCGGCACGCGCAGCACGGGCCGCTATCAGGGCAGCCTGACGCTTTCTCTGGATAACCCCTTGTCGCTTAGCGATCTTTTCTACTTCTCGGCCAGCTCTGGCCTGGTTCATCACGGCGAGAAAGGTTCCCGCAACTTTACCGGCCACTATTCGCTGCCTTTAGGCTGGTGGGATGCGGGCATCACTGCCAACAGCTACGACTATCATCAGACGGTGGCAGGATTTAGCCAGAACTACCGCTACAGCGGCAAAAGCCAGAATATCAGTTTCCAGCTTGGCCGCGTGCTGTATCGCAATAACAGCCAGAAAACCCACTTCGCCTGGACCCTGCTGGCCAGAGAAAATCGCAATTACATCAACGATACCGAAATTGGCGTGCAGCGACGACGCACCGCCGCCTGGCGCGCTGGCCTGGAACATCGGCATTACCTGCCCTGGTCCACGCTGGACGCCGCCATCAGCTATCAGCGCGGCACCCGTTGGTTCGGCGCCATACCCGCGCCGGAGGAATCATTCGGCGAAGCTACCGCGCTATCGAAAATTCTGCAGCTCTCAGCGCAACTGGAAACGCCCTTCACGCTGGGCAACCAGCATTTTCGCTACGGCATCCAGTATCAGCGGCAGACCAGCAATACGCCTTTAACGCCCGTGGAGCAGTTCGCCCTCGGCAGCCGCTGGACGGTGCGCGGCTTTAACGGCGAGTACACGCTCAACGCCGATAACGGCTGGTTCGTGCGCAACGAGCTGGGCTGGCATTTGCCTGTTCCGGCGCAGGAACTCTATCTGGGCGTCGATTATGGCGAAACCGGCGGCAGAAACAAAAAATACCGGCCGGGCAATCATCTGGCGGGCGGCGCGCTGGGACTACGTGGCCAGGCTTTCCGCTTCAGTTATGACCTGTTCGCCGCCGTGCCTTTTTCTAAACCAGACGGATTCAGAACCGATCCGGTCTCGCTGGGCTTTACGCTCGGCTGGCAGTACTAACCGTTGCCCTTAACACCAGTCCAGGAAGGACGCAGCCATGAATAAGAATTGCTATCGTGTCATTTTCAATAAAACCCGCGGCATGCTGATGGTGGTGGCGGAGATCGCCGCCTCGCACGGCGGCGCATCGCTCTCTTCTACTGGCCGTCCGGCCTTGCCGCAGCACGTCAGCATGTTGACCCGGCTGCGTCTCGCCCTGTTGGCCGCGCTGGGTTTAGTCAGCTTCGCCGCTGGCGCGGGCATCGTCGCTGACGGCCAGGCATCCGGCAATCAGCAGCCGACCATCATCAGCGCGGCCAACGGCACGCCGCAGATCAATATTCAAACGCCTGGCGCCGCTGGCGTCTCGCGCAATATCTATAGCCAGTTCGACGTGGATAAAAAAGGCGCGGTACTGAACAACTCGCACGCCAATACCCAAACGCAGCTGGCTGGGATGGTTACCGGCAATCCCTGGCTGGCTAAAGGCGAAGCGAAGATCATCCTTAACGAAGTTAACTCCCGCAACGCCAGCCAGCTCAATGGCTTTATCGAAGTGGCGGGCAAAAAGGCACAGGTTGTGATAGCTAATCCTGCGGGCATTACCTGCGACGGCTGCGGCTTTATCAATGCCAGCCGCGCTACGCTGACTACTGGCCAGGCGATCTTTAATAACGGCCAGCTAACAGGCTACGACGTGGAGCGCGGAGAAATAGTCATTCAGGGCGCGGGTCTTGACAGCAGGCAGCAGGATAAAACTGATCTGATTGCGCGAGCGGTCAAAGTAAACGCGGGGCTCTGGGCTAACGAGCTGAACGTCACCACGGGCCGCAATAAAGTGGATGCGGATCATCAGACCATCACGGCCAAAACCGCCGGCGGCAGCGATAAACCCGCGCTGGCGATAGACGTCGCCCAGCTTGGCGGCATGTACGCTAATAAGATCCGCCTGCGCGGCACCGAGGCTGGCGTTGGCGTGCATAACGCGGGCAGCATTGGCGCTGGCGAAGTAGCTATCGACGCCAGCGGCATGTTGACTAACCTGGGCAGCCTGAGCGCCGCTGAAAACCTGACGATCGCGGCTCAGGGCGCGCTAATCAATCAGGGAAAAATTCACGCTGCCAGCAATGTTGATCTCTATAGCAAAGCGCAACTGACGAATACTGGATCGCTCTCCGCCACGCAAAACGTCAGCCTGACTGCCGCCAGTATTAACAGCACGTCATCAGGTCTGCTGGTCGCTGGCGTCAGCAGCGACGGCAAAAGAGGCGCCAACGGCAATCTGACCTTAAACAGCCAGGGCGAGATCAGGGCAAACGGTCAGAACTCGGCGGTCGGGAAGCTTGCGATTAGCGGCGCGTCGCTCGACCTCAGCGGCAGCCAAACCTCCGCCGACACTATCGCCCTTAATGCTACCAGCAGCGATATCAGCACCGCTTCGTCAAATATTGCCGCTGCGCATCAGCTTGTCACGCAGACTAACCAAACGCTGAATAACGACGGCGGCACAATAGCGGCAGAGAAGCTCGACCTGACCGCTAACGCGCTTTCCAATCAGAAGGGCATTATCCAGCAGACTGGCGCAGAGGATTTACGGCTTTCCCATGCCGCGAGCATCAACAACCGCCAGGGCACGATAAGCAGCAAAAGCAAAAATCTGACGCTGAAGAGCGCCAGCCTGAACAACGAACAGGGAAAAATCCTGCATGACGCCGACGGCGAACTGTCGCTGGAAGTCTCGCAGCTCGCAGGTACGCAGGGTTTGATGCTGTCAAATGGCGCGCTGTCGCTAAGCGGCGCGGCGCTGACGCTGGATAACGCCGTCACCCAGGCCAACAGCGTGACGATAGCGACAGACGCCCTCTCCAACCGTGCCGGCCAGCTGCTGCAAAACGGCGACGGGCCGATGCGGCTGAGCGTGACGGATCTGCTGGATAATGAAAAAGGAATCATAGCCGCTAACGGCGATATTACGCTGAACGCCGGCGATCTGCATAACCAGCAGGGCAAACTAATTGCCAACAAACGCGCCGGAATAAAAGTTACGCTCGACAACGAGCTAAATAACAGCGAAGGCATCATAGCGGCGGAAGGCGACCTGACGCTGGAGAGTCAGGCCGTAGATAACCGTGCGGGCCTGCTGCAATCCGGCGGCCTGCTGTCGCTTAACAGTCGACAACATGAGCTGCTGAACAGCGGCGGCGAGCTTTTCAGCGCTGGCGATATCAGGCTTAATACCGGCTTTATCACCAACTATGAAGGCCAAATTTCGGCACAGAACCTGATCGTCAAAGCATCAGATCTTCATAACCAGAACGGCACGCTGCAGGCGCAAAACAGCCTTTCCGTCAGCGGCGACCAGCTAAACAACCTGCAGGGTCTGCTGGCTGCCGGCGAGACGCTGCATATTGAGGCGGTCGCGCTGGACAACAGCCACAACGGCACGCTCGCCAGCGACGGCAGCCTGTCGCTAAACGCCTCTTCCGTCGTCAACAATTCGGGCCGCATCCAGGCGCAGCGCGAGCTGGCAATGAGCGCAACCGATATCAACAACTAGGCAGGGCTGATTTACAGCGCGGGCACGCTTACGCTGACCGCAGACAAAGTCGCTAATCAGAACACGCGTGGCAACAGCCTGGGCATTCAGGGCGACAACCTCATTCTGCACGCTGGTGAAATCAATAACAGCCAGGGCGCGCTGCTGACGGACAGCAAACTGACGCTGGAGCTTGGCGGCGCGCTGGAAAACAGCAACGGGCTGATTAGCTCTTTACAGGATATCCAGCTGACCGCGCAGCAGATCGACAATGAGGCGGGCAATATTGAAGCGGGCGCCCTGCTCACTTTGCGAAGCGATCGGTTAAACGGCACGGGAAAACTGCTGTCGCTGGGCGATATGACGCTGACGCTGGCGCAAAGCTTTACCAATAGCGGTACGCTTCAGGCCAGCGGCGATTTGACGCTGACCAACGCGGCGGAAGTTCGCAATCAGTCCCTGATTCAGGCTGGCAGGACGCTGAGCCTGTCGGCAGAGAACATTCTGAACGAGGCGGCCGCTGAAATCAGCGCCGCGACTACCGTACTGAATAGCAACCAGACGCTAACCAATCATGGGCTAATTGACGGCCTTACCACCCGAATCAACGGCGAACTGGTCACCAATATCGGTAGCGGCCGTATTTATGGCGACGCGCTGGCTATCCAGGCAGGCACGCTGAACAATCTGGCTGAGAATGACGTTGCCGCCACTATTGCGGCTCGGCAACAGCTGGATATTGGCGCAGACACCATCAACAATCGCGAGCACGCGCTGATTTACAGCGAAGGCACGCTGGCTATCGGCGGCGCGCTAAACGACGACGGGCAGGCCATCGGCTCTGCGCCAATGCTGAACAACCACAGCGCCACGATAGAATCCGCAGGCGCGATGACGCTTAACGTGCGCAATATCAATAATATTAACGACCATTTCTCGCTGGAAAACGTGCTGGTTTCGCAGGAAGAAATTTCGGAATATGAAGTCAACAGACTAAAAGACGGCGTACGTTATAACGATAAAGACTACACCATCTATATCTATAAGGATGAAACTTATATCGTCTGCATTGAAGGCGTTATTTGTCATACCACCGACGGCGACCGCTTTACGCACTATCAATACACCCGCACCATCACCGAAGATCGCATCAAAGAGAGCGATCCAGCCCAAATTATCGCAGGCGGCACTTTAACTATTATCGCCAACGACGTGCTGAACGACAAAAGCCGGATAATCGCCGGCGGTACGCTAAGCGTTCAGGCCGGCAACGTGAATAACGTTGAGGTAGAAGCTTTCCGTCGGATCAAAGACACCGGGACGGCCACGGCCTATTCGCGGCAGCAGCACAGCGGCGGCGACTCGCCAAAAGTGAAAACCACGGACTACACTCCGCCAACGGTTATTGAAACCATCACCCTTAAGCCCGGCTCGATTGAAGAAAACAGCAGTGCGGAAAGCAGCGCGCCGGTGCTCGCTGACTATCAGCAAAGCAGCCAAAATGACGCGGTTCAGGGGGTAAACGACAGCGGGATCAGGGTGCCGACGCTGCCCGCCGGCAAAACTTTCGAAGTCCCAATGCAGTCCGGCGACAGCGTGGTGCGCGTGGTCGGGCCGAACATCAGCCTGCCGGACAACAGCCTGTTTATAATCCAGCCGCAAAGCACCAGCGCTTATCTGATCGAAACCGATCCGCGCTTCGCCAGCCAGAAACAGTGGCTCAGCTCCGACTATATGATGGATGCTTTCGCCAGCGATCCCAACAACGTGCTGAAGCGCTTGGGCGACGGCTACTACGAGCAGAGACTGATCCGCGAACAGGTGATAGCGCTGACCGGACAGCGCTATCTTGCCGGGCAGCAAAACGATGAAGAGCAGTACCGGATGCTGATGAACAACGGCGTCGCATTCGGTAAAAAATATAACCTGACGCCTGGCGTCGCCCTGACGGCGGAGCAGATGAGCCTGCTGACGGGCGATATCGTCTGGCTGGTGACGCAAAGCGTCACGCTGGCGGATGGCAGCACGCAGCAGGTGCTGGTGCCGCAGGTGTATGCCGTCGTCAAACAGGGCGATCTGGATGGCAGCGGCGCGCTGCTGGCGGCGACGAATATCGGCCTGAATCTGAGCGGCGAATTCACCAACAGCGGACGCGTAAGTAGCCGACAGGACATGCAAATCCTGGCAGACAACATCACTAACCCCGGCGGCCAGCTGCGCGGCGACAGCCTGACGCTGAAAGCGCAGAACGATATCAATAATATCGGCGGCACGATAGCCGCCAACAGCAGCCTGCTGGCGAGCGCCGGGCGCGATATCAATGCCGTTACAACTACCCGCGCCGCCGAAAGCGAAGATAGCCGCTTCGCCCGCACCACCGTCGACAGCGTGGCGGGCTTTTACGTTGAGCAGGACAACGGCACGCTAACTTTGCAGGCCGGACGCGATATCAACCTGCAGGCCGCGCAGGTTATCAATGGCGGCGAAAACGCCGTTACCGCCCTTTCCGCCGGACAGGATTTGAATCTGACCACGGTCGCAACCGGCAGCCGCGATAATCTTAGCTGGGGCGACGACTACCAGAACCACTCTGCGGAAGGCCAAATTGGCACGCGGGTTACCGGCACCGGCAGCGTTTCGCTGGACGCGGCGCACGATATCAGCGTCACCGCCGGCAGCCTTTCCGCTGGAAAACAGCTGGATCTTACCGCAGGCAACGATATCAGCCTGCAGCACGCCGTTGAAACCACCACGCTCGACCAGTACTACAAGGCCAGCAGCCACGGCATGCTTTCTAAAAAAACCGTAGAGGCGCGTGACACCTTCTCACATCAAATGGTAAACGGCAGCAGCCTTAGCGCCGACAGCGTCAGCATTCAGGCTGAACGGAATTTGACCGTCACCGGCAGCAGCGTGGCAGGCTCCCGAGAGGTCGCGCTGACGGCCGGAAACGATCTCAGCATACAGACGGCCTCCACGCAGCAGGAAACCTCCTCATACTGGCGCGAGAAGAAATCGGGCGTTTCCGGCACGGGTGGCATTGGCGTCAGCGTCGGCAGCAGCAGCCTGCAAAGCACCGATCGGAGCGTGGCGCTGACCAGCACCGGCAGCACCGTCGGCAGCGTGAACGGCAGCGTGAGCCTGAACGCGGGCAATAACCTGACGGTGAAAGGCTCGGACGTGCTGGCCGGAAAAGATATCAGCCTGAGCGGTAAGCAGGTCGATATCCTGGCGGCGGAGAACCAGCTTTCGCAGACGCACAAAACCGAACAGAAAACTTCCGGCCTGACGCTGGCGCTCTCCGGCACGGCTGGCTCTGCGCTGAACTCGGCGGTCACCACGGTGCAGCAGGCCCGCAAAGAGAGCGACGGGCGGCTGGCGGCGCTGCAGGGCATGAAGGCGGCACTGGACGGTGTCAGCGCTACACAGGCAGCCAGGCTGGACGCGGCGAAAGGCGACGACCCGTCAAACACTAATCTTGTTGGCGTCAGCCTCTCTTACGGCAGGCAGTCTTCCAGGTCGGAAAGCTCGCTGACGCAGACTACCCAACAGGGCAGCAGCCTGACGGCGGGTAAAAATCTGAGCATCACCGCCACAGGAACGGACATCAAGGTTCAGGGTAGTCAGCTTCAGGCGGGCAAGGACGTGGCATTAACAGCAAACCGCGATGTGAATCTGCTCTCTGCGCAGGAGAGCAGCAGCACGCGGAGCACCAACAGCAGCAAGGGCGGCAGCGTCGGCGTGGGCTTTACCGCAGGTTCCGGCGGCACGGGCGTGAACGTCTCCGCCAGCGTCAATAAAGGCAAAGGCCATGAAAACGCTGACAGCCTGAGTCACATGGAAACGCAGGTAAACGCGGGCAGTCAGGTCACCATTACGTCCGGGCGCGATACCACGCTTGCGGGCGCGCAGGTCAGCGGCAAAACGGTCAGGGCAGAGGTGGGCCGCAATCTGACGATAGCCAGCGAGCAGGACAGGGAAACTTACGACTCGAAGCAGCAGAACACCAGCGCGGGCGCGGGCTACACGGTTGGGGGCGCGGCGACGGCGAGCGTGAGCGCATCGCGGGATAAAAAGAACAGCGACTGGCAGTCGGTAACGGAGCAGTCGGGCATCTTTGCGGGTTCGGACGGCTTTGATATCACGGTGGGTGAGCACACGCAGTTGGAAGGCGCGGTCATCAGCTCAACCGCCACCGCCGATAAAAACAAACTCGATACCGGCACGCTGGGCTGGCGCGATATCCAGAACCACGCGGAGTACGAGGTGGAGCACGTCGGCGCGGGTGTGAGCACCGGCGGCACCGTCCTTGACCAGTTCAAAGGCAATATGGCGAACGGCGTGCTGGCGGGCCTGAATAGCTCGGACAGCGCGGACTCCACGACAAAAGCGGCAGTGAGCGAAGGCACGATTATTATTCGTGACCAGGAAGGCCAGCAGCAGAGTGTTGCAGAGCTAAGCCGGGACGTGGAAAATGCGAATCCGGGCCTTGAGCAAATCTTCGACAAGGAGAAAGAGCAGAACCGGCTGAAGGCGGCGCAGCTGATAGCGGAAATCGGCAGCCAGGCGATGGATATTGCGCGCACGGAAGGCCAGATAGCGGGCGAGAAGGCGAAGCAAGACCTGCAGGCGCTGGCGGCGGCAAAAGAGGCGCTGGCCGGAAAAGGTAAGCTGAATCCAACCGCCGATGAAATAGCGAAGCAGGCTTTTGATACGGCGATGAAGCCGTTCGGCACGGGCAGCGCGCTGCAGCAGGGACTCCATGCGGCCACGGCGGCGATACAGGGTCTTGCGGGCGGTAGCGTGGCGCAGGCGGTCAGCGGCGCTGCATCTCCATATCTGGCAGAGCAGATACACAAGCTGACCACGGATGCGAACGGTAAGGTTAATACAGAAGCGAACCTGATGGCGCACGCGGTGGTCGGTGCGGTCACCGCTTACGCGGCGGGCAACTCAGCGGTGGCGGGCGCGTCGGGCGCGGTAATGGGCGAGTATATTGCGCAGCAGCTTCATCCGGACGTTAAACGGGAAGACCTGAGTGAAGAGCAACGGCAAACTATAAGCGCGTTAGGCACGCTGGCGGCGGGACTGGCTGGCGGCATGTTCGGAGACAGCACGGCGGATGCTGTGGCCGGGGCGGAGGCCGGGAAGATTGCGTTGGAGAACAATACATTAGCTGTTCCCTTCTCGCCACCGCCGATAGCCGGAACAAATACCGGCGAGGCGGTCAGCGATGCTAATAAAACGATGGCTTCGGCGCTGGATAAGGCCGTTAAGAATATAGTCGAATCGATTGATAAAGCGACAGAATGCTCATTCGGGCGGGCATGTTCGTCGGATGAGTCAGGGCAGGAAAATGCTCCGAATGTGGCAAAGGATCTAACGGATGCGGAGAAGGCGGAGCTGGGCGGTTCAGGATCGGGAACGCCGGGCGGCTGGGAGCCACAGGATGAGGAAAATGCGCGTAATAGCGAAGCTGTTAAACAGCAGCAGCAAAACCATTTCGATGAGCTGAGTAAGCTTTATGATAAGAGCAATGCATCGCAAAATCTAAATATAGATGGTCAGACAATCCGACAGGGCGAAGTGAGTAATAACTATGGTACAACGAAGGTTTTTGAAAGCCAAAACCTTACCGATCAACAGATCCATAAATATGCTCAGCAACTGGCAGGTGAGACGCCGCTGAAGGAAGTAAGGCCGGGGATCTATACAGCTAAACTGGATAATGGCACATCGATTACGTTGCGTAATGTCTCTTCATCTCAGAATCAAACAGGAGCCAGGTGGACCATTGATATTAAAGGCAACAAACAACTAACTGATATTGGATATAAATTTAAAGATGTGGAGATGAAGTTTAAATGATGGCGCCACTTACGGATAAACAGTTTAAAGAATTATACATGGCAGCAGAAGGGCGCAATTTAGGCGCAGTATTTTCTTATAGCGAACCAGAAGAACCTACGCCGCTAAATTTTTCCTTTGAAGAACGAAAGAGTATTTTTTTGTGGGTTTTAATGCGTCTTCTTAAAGAAGGTCGCATCAAACTCGCTAAACACGGTAAGTTTCTGGAAGGTAGCACCGAAGAACAGGTTGAACGCTTCCGATTAGCGCTCCCAAAAACAGAAGAAGAAATGGAGGATGGCATCTGGTTTTTCGATGAAGACTGCCCCGGCGGGGCTGTCTGGGTGCTTGAAAACGGTTCTCTTGAGTGGACTTAACCCGAAAATCCCGGTTTTGAACAGACCGGGATTTTTACATACTAGCCGTCATTTCCAGGGCCCTGCGGGCGGTAGCGTGGCGCAGGCGGTAAGCGGTGCTGCGGCGCCTTACCTGGCAGAGCAGATACACAAGCTGACCACAGACGCAAACGGTAAGGTTAATACAGAAGCGAACCTGATGGCATACGCGGTGGTCGGTGCGATCACCGCGTATGCCACGGGCAACTCATCGGTGGCGGGCGCGTCGGGCGCGGTGATGGGCGAGTATATTGCGCAGCAGCTTTATCCGGACGTTCAACGGGAAGACCTGAGTGAAGAGCAACGGCAAACGATAAGCGCGTTAGGCACGCTGGCATATTCAAAGATACTACAGCAGATTTAACAGGTGCTATTGGTGGCTCCATTATAAGTGAAGTATTCAGTAACGAAACAAAAGAAATAATTAATGAAGAAGGTAAAAAAGATGAAAAAAAATAACCTTATCCAATTGGTTATACTTATTGGGTGTAATGTTTTTATCTTTTTTTTCCTTGTTTTTTTAGGTCGATTACTGGCTACAGCTTTTGTTTATTTTAAAGTTGGTTACTTTTCATTTGACTGGAAAGAAACCATCCTGCTTTCGTTAAAAAAAGCCTCAGCAATCGGCTTTTCCTTTGGAATCGGCCTCTGGATAAAAGCCAGGTTACAAGATCATAGGGACGCAAAAAAAACAAAACAATAATCTGACGAACCCCAGCCAATAGCCTGGGGTTTTAATTTACAATCCGTCAGTTATCTTAAATTGGTAGCTATTCAACCCTCCCTTCCGTAATGTTACGTGACTGCTTTTGCGGCATGGCAACCGGCTCAATAAATGCCGCTATCTGCCGTTGCTTGTAGGCCCGCCTGAGCGTGGTCACCACTTGCGGCTTTGAGGCAGTTCGGGCTGCGGTTCCTGTCGGGTGATAATCAGGCAGTCCCGGCATCACCCTTAAGTTAACGGGCGTCCCAGTTCCGAAACCCGTATGTTCCAGCCAACGACTCTTAGCCAGCGGGCGCGCAGGTTAGTGACGAAACGGTCAAGGCAGAGGTGGGTATAGTTGCAGGAGGTTCAGTATTTACGGATGGACCAGATGGAATTGCTGTCAGTGGCTCAGTAGCAGGTGCTGTAGCTGGCGGCTATTTTGGAAAATATGCTCCAGGAATTGTTAAT
>Ga0157363_1000179_pt1 | contig 48889 bp, 42 predicted proteins | sample AttsexASBM1_FD_111477 | JGI IMG/M metagenome (GOLD analysis project Ga0157363, IMG submission 111477) | Fungus gardens microbial communities from leaf cutter ant in Ribeirão Preto, State of São Paulo, Brazil - Atta sexdens ASBM1 | ecosystem: Host-associated > Fungi > Mycelium > Unclassified ... | reverse complement strand
TTGCCAGATCATAAAAGACACGAACAGAAAAGCGATGAGAAAAAGATTGCGTTGCGAATCCATCGTTAATGTTCTCAGTTATCGTCGGTTTTTGGCGGCACCGGATCGTCGCCACCCGGGTTCAAAGGGTGGCATTTTAATACGCGTTTCGTCGTCAACCAACTGCCTTTTACCATGCCAAACCTGCGCAATGCCTCAATACCGTATTGCGAGCAGGTTGGATGGAACCGACAGTGGGGCCCTAAAAGCGGACTGATAACGCGTTGATAAACGCGTATCAGCGCGATCAGGAGCCGCGAGCCAGGCGACAGTGACGACGCCACATCTTCTCCAACGCTTCCATCAGCGCCTGGTTATCCAGATCGGCCACGCCTTTTTTCGCCACCACTACAAAATCCATAGCGGGCAGGTCATGCTGACGCAGGCGAAAGCTTTCGCGGGTCAATCGCTTGATCCGGTTGCGTTCATGCGCGCGCTTGACATGTTTTTTGGCGACGGTAAGACCGATGCGGGGATGCCCCAGCGAGTTCAGGCGGCCGAGGATGGTGATTTGCGGCGTACCGGCTCTTTGTGGCTGCTGGAAGACGAAAGTGAAATGAGTGGGAGTTAACAAACGTAACTCCCTGGGAAATGCGAGCTTAACCACTCAGCGGTTAGCTTTTATTACTTAGAAACGGTCAGACGTGAACGGCCTTTAGCACGACGACGTGCCAGAACCTGACGACCATTTTTTGTTGCCATACGAGCACGGAAACCATGTGAACGGTTGCGCTTCAGTACGGACGGTTGAAAAGTGCGTTTCATGGCGATTTCTACCTAAACTTGGGAAATTTCACTTATTGACGCGCTTGAAAGGTTCGAAAACCGACCGACGCCTCAGTGTATCTTTAATAAAGAGGCGGGATTGTAATAATTGTACAGTCCGGAGTCAATTTACTTCGCTTTTAAAGGCGCGTCTGGTATCCCGTTCGACCGCAAAACCAGCCGGTACGGGCCAGAGCGCAACACGCCGGGGCAGGAATTATACGGGGTCTGGGCTAAAGCGCAAGGATCGTTCAGGATCTTCAGCCGATCTTATTGCAAGGCAGTTTCTTAAATAACGTGACGGCGCCTTAAATTTTTAGCTAATGCGAAGGATCCTGCATGTCTTTTGAGCGCGAACGAGTAAACTTGTCCCTGCGCGCTTTGCCCTGTGGATAAATTGGAACAAAACTGTGTAGAAAGTGAAGATCTCTGCGACGCTTTGCGCTATGATCCGCCCTTCCGTTAGCGATCCTCCGGGTCAGTCAGCGGCGGAGAAACCGCGGACAGCGGTTCGTATGTGCGTCATCTGCATGCGTCAACAATGATGAATTTATCGCTTCAGCGCCTTTTTTCTTATCGAATATTTTCGAGTGGAGTCCGCCGTGTCACTTACGCTTTGGCAACAGTGTCTTGCCCGTTTGCAGGATGAACTACCTGCCACCGAATTCAGCATGTGGATACGTCCGCTGCAGGCTGAATTGAACGACAACACGCTGGCCTTGTATGCACCAAATCGCTTTGTGCTCGATTGGGTTCGTGATAAATACCTTAATAATATCAACGGCTTGCTTAATGAATTCTGCGGCGCCGATGCGCCTCTGCTGCGTTTCGAAGTCGGCAGCAAGCCGGTGACGCGACCGGTCAGCCAGCCGGTGATGAGCAACGCCAGCGCGCCGCCGGCGATGAACCGACCGGCGCCGGTACGTCCAAGCTGGGACAGCATGCCCGCGCCGGCGGAGCTCTCCTATCGCTCGAATGTTAACACACGGCACAACTTCGATAACTTCGTCGAAGGTAAATCCAACCAGCTGGCGCGCGCGGCCGCTCGTCAGGTCGCGGACAATCCTGGCGGCGCCTACAACCCGCTGTTTCTTTACGGCGGCACCGGCCTGGGGAAAACTCACCTGCTGCACGCTGTGGGTAACGGCATTATGGCGCGCAAGCCCAACGCCAAAGTGGTCTATATGCACTCTGAGCGTTTCGTGCAGGATATGGTGAAGGCGCTGCAGAACAACGCGATTGAAGAGTTCAAGCGCTACTACCGTTCGGTGGACGCGCTGCTGATCGATGACATTCAGTTTTTCGCCAACAAGGAGCGCTCGCAGGAGGAGTTTTTCCACACCTTCAACGCGCTGCTGGAAGGCAATCAGCAGATCATTCTGACTTCGGATCGTTATCCTAAAGAGATCAACGGCGTCGAGGATCGTCTGAAATCCCGCTTCGGCTGGGGCCTGACGGTGGCGATCGAGCCGCCGGAACTGGAAACCCGCGTGGCGATCCTGATGAAAAAAGCGGATGAAAACGATATCCGCCTGCCGGGCGAGGTCGCCTTCTTTATTGCCAAGCGTCTGCGCTCTAACGTGCGCGAGCTGGAAGGGGCGCTGAATCGCGTGATCGCCAACGCCAACTTTACCGGCCGCGCTATCACCATCGATTTCGTGCGCGAAGCGCTGCGCGATCTGCTGGCGCTGCAGGAGAAGCTGGTCACCATCGACAATATCCAGAAAACGGTGGCGGAGTATTACAAAATCAAGGTAGCCGATCTGCTTTCCAAGCGGCGTTCGCGCTCCGTCGCGCGTCCTCGCCAGATGGCGATGGCGATGGCGAAAGAGCTGACCAACCACAGCTTGCCGGAAATCGGCGATGCTTTCGGGGGTCGTGACCACACTACGGTGCTGCATGCCTGTCGTAAAATCGAACAGCTGCGTGAAGAGAGTCACGATATTAAAGAAGATTTCTCAAATCTAATCAGAACATTATCTTCCTGACGCTATGAAATTTATTGTTGAACGTGAGCACTTACTTAAACCCTTGCAGCAGGTCAGCAGCCCGCTGGGCGGCCGCCCGACGCTGCCCATCCTCGGCAATCTGCTTTTACAGGTTAACGACGGCAGCCTGCTGCTGACGGGAACGGATCTGGAAATGGAGATGGTGGCCCGCGTCGCGCTGACGCAGGATCACGAGCCGGGCGCGACCACCGTACCCGCGCGCAAATTTTTCGATATCTGTCGCGGCCTGCCCGAAGGCGCAGAGATCACCGTGGTGCTGGATGGCGAAAGAATGCTGGTGCGCTCCGGCCGCAGCCGTTTTTCCCTTTCCACGCTGCCCGCCAGCGACTTCCCGAACCTGGATGACTGGCAGAGCGAGGTAGAATTTACGCTGCCGCAGGCGACAATGAAGCGCCTGATCGAAGCTACGCAGTTCTCTATGGCCCATCAGGACGTGCGTTACTACCTGAACGGTATGCTGTTCGAAACGGAAGGTGAAGAGCTGCGCACCGTCGCTACCGACGGCCATCGTCTGGCGGTCTGCTCCATGCCGGTAGGCCAGTCGCTGCCGAACCACTCGGTGATCGTGTCGCGCAAGGGCGTCATTGAGCTGGTGCGCCTGCTGGATGGCGGCGAAACGCCGCTGCAGGTGCAGATCGGCAGCAATAATATTCGCGCGCACGTCGGCGACTTTATCTTTACCTCCAAGCTGGTGGATGGTCGCTTCCCGGACTATCGTCGCGTGCTGCCGAAAAATCCGGACAAAACGCTGGATGCCGGCTGCGATCTGCTGAAGCAGGCTTTCTCCCGCGCGGCTATTCTCTCTAACGAGAAGTTCCGTGGCGTTCGCCTCTATATCAGCGAAAATCAGCTGAAAATCACCGCTAACAACCCGGAGCAGGAAGAGGCGGAAGAGATTCTGGATGTCACCTATGGCGGCACCGATCTCGAAATCGGCTTTAACGTCAGCTACGTGCTGGACGTGCTTAACGCGCTGAAGTGCGAGAACGTACGCCTGCTGCTGACCGACTCCGTTTCCAGCGTGCAGATCGAAGACGCGGCCAGCCAGAGCGCGGCCTACGTCGTGATGCCGATGCGCTTGTAACGGCGCAGTTTGACCCCATATAGCAGTAAGGCGCGTCGCGTTATGGCGCGCCGTTTGGGGTCTGTTATCGGGTATACTCTGCCCTGTCTCCGTCACGCCCCGGATGTGTTCTGAATGGCTTTAACCCGCCTGCTTATCAAAGATTTTCGCAATATCGAAAACGCCGATCTGGCGCTGGCGCCCGGCTTCAATTTTTTGGTCGGCGCCAACGGCAGCGGCAAAACCAGCGTGCTGGAAGCGATCTACACGCTCGGCCACGGCCGCGCCTTCCGTAGCCTACAGGCGGGCAGAGTGATCCGCCACGACCAGGACGCTTTCGTGCTGCATGGCCGCATTGAGGGCGCGGAGCGCGAAACCACCGTCGGCCTGACCAAAAACCGCGCGGGCGACAGCAAGGTGCGGGTTGACGGCACCGACGGCCATAAAGTCGCCGAGCTGGCGCAGATGCTGCCGATGCAGCTGATCACGCCGGAAGGCTTCACGCTGCTTAACGGCGGCCCCAAATATCGGCGCGCCTATATCGACTGGGGCTGTTTCCACAACGAACGCGGCTTTTTTACCGCCTGGAGTAACCTGCGGCGGCTGCTGAAGCAGCGTAACGCGGCGTTGCGCCAGGTGACGCGCTATCAGCAGATCCGCGCCTGGGATCAGGAGCTGGCCCCGCTGGCGGAACAGATCAGCCAGTGGCGCGCCGCCTATAGCGAAGCCATCGCCGAAGACATCACCGCCACCTGCGCGCAGTTTCTGCCGGAGTTTGCGCTGAACTTCTCCTTCCAGCGCGGCTGGGATAAAGAGACAGACTATCGCGATCTGCTGGAGCGCCAGTTTGAGCGGGATCGCGCTTTAACCTATACCGCCAGCGGCCCGCACAAGGCGGACTTTCGCATTCGCGCCGACGGCACGCCGGTGGAAGATTTGCTGTCACGCGGCCAGTTAAAGCTGCTGATGTGCGCCCTGAGACTGGCGCAGGGTGAGTTTCTCACCCGACAGAACGGGCGACGCTGCCTGTATCTGATAGATGATTTTGCCTCCGAGCTGGATGAGACGCGGCGCCAACTGCTGGCCTCGCGCTTAAAAGCCACGCACGCCCAGGTTTTCGTTAGCGCTATCAGCGCTGAGCATGTGTTCGATATGGCTGACGAAAAGGGCAAGATGTTCCACGTGGAACAGGGTAAAATAGCGGTTCAACCTGAAGATTAAACGAGCGAGAAACGTTGATGTCGAATTCTTATGACTCCTCAAGTATCAAAGTTCTGAAAGGGCTGGATGCGGTACGCAAGCGCCCGGGTATGTATATCGGCGATACGGATGACGGCACCGGCCTGCACCATATGGTATTCGAGGTTGTGGACAACGCCATCGACGAAGCCCTCGCCGGTCACTGTAAAGATATTATCGTCACCATCCACGCCGACAACTCTGTTTCCGTGCAGGATGACGGCCGCGGCATTCCGACCGGCATTCATGAAGAAGAAGGCGTTTCCGCTGCGGAAGTGATCATGACCGTGCTGCACGCGGGCGGCAAATTCGATGACAACTCCTATAAAGTTTCCGGCGGTCTGCATGGCGTAGGCGTTTCGGTTGTTAACGCCCTGTCGGAAAAGCTGGAGCTGACTATCCGCCGTGAAGGCAAAGTGCATCAGCAGGTCTACGTTCACGGTGTGCCGCAGGCGCCGCTGCACGTGACGGGCGAAACCGATCTGACCGGTACGCGCGTGCGCTTCTGGCCAAGCCACGAAACCTTCACCAACGTTACCGAGTTCGAGTATGAGATCCTGGCGAAACGCCTGCGCGAGCTGTCGTTCCTGAACTCCGGCGTCTCTATCAAGCTGGAAGACAAGCGCGACGGCAAGAACGATCACTACCATTACGAAGGCGGCATCAAGGCGTTTGTGGAGTACCTGAACCGCAACAAAACGCCTATCCATCCTAACGTGTTCTATTTCTCCACCGAGAAAGACGGTATCGGCGTGGAAGTGGCGCTGCAGTGGAACGACGGTTTCCAGGAAAATATCTACTGCTTCACCAACAACATCCCGCAGCGCGACGGCGGTACGCACCTGGCCGGCTTCCGTGCGGCGATGACGCGTACCCTGAACGCCTATATGGATAAAGAAGGCTACAGCAAGAAAGCGAAAGTCAGCGCCACCGGCGACGATGCCCACGAAGGCCTGATCGCCGTGGTATCCGTCAAGGTGCCGGATCCGAAGTTCTCTTCACAGACCAAAGACAAGCTGGTTTCCTCCGAGGTGAAATCGGCGGTGGAACAGCAGATGAACGAGCTGCTGGCGGAGTACCTGCTGGAAAATCCGGGCGACGCTAAAATCGTGGTCGGCAAAATTATCGATGCGGCTCGCGCTCGTGAAGCGGCGCGTCGCGCACGTGAGATGACTCGTCGTAAAGGCGCGTTGGATCTGGCCGGCCTGCCGGGCAAGCTGGCGGACTGTCAGGAACGCGATCCGGCGCTGTCGGAAATCTACCTGGTGGAAGGGGATTCCGCAGGCGGTTCCGCCAAGCAGGGCCGTAACCGTAAAAACCAGGCGATCCTGCCGCTGAAGGGTAAAATCCTGAACGTGGAAAAAGCGCGCTTCGACAAGATGCTCGCCTCGCAGGAAGTCGCGACGCTGATTACCGCGCTGGGCTGCGGCATCGGCCGTGATGAATATAACCCGGACAAGCTGCGTTACCATAGCATCATCATCATGACCGATGCGGACGTGGACGGCTCGCATATTCGTACGCTGCTGCTGACCTTCTTCTATCGTCAGATGCCGGAAATCATCGAGCGCGGTCACGTCTATATCGCGCAGCCGCCGCTGTATAAAGTGAAAAAAGGCAAGCAGGAGCAGTACATCAAGGATGACGAAGCGATGGATCAGTATCAGATCGCTATCGCGCTGGATGGCGCAACGCTGCACGCCAACGCTGACGCGCCTGCGCTGGGCGGCGAGCAGCTGGAAAACCTGGTTGCCGAGTTCAACAGCACCCGCAAGATGATTAAACGCATGGAGCGCCGTTATCCGCTGGCGCTGCTGAATTCGCTTATCTACCATCCGACGCTGAGCGACATCTCCGCTGAGGCGCCGGTTCAGCAGTGGCTTGACGAGCTGGTGGCGCGCCTGAACGAGAACGAGCAGCACGGCAGCACCTATGCGGGTGTAGTGCGTGAGAACCGCGAGCTGCATATTTTCGAGCCTGTGGTGCGTATCCGTACTCACGGCGTTGATACCGACTATCCGCTGGACAGCGAATTTGTCTCCGGTGGCGAATACCGCAAGATCTGTACGCTGGGCGAGAAGCTGCGCGGCCTGATCGAGGAAGACGCCTATATTGAGCGCGGCGAGCGCCGTCAGCCGGTCGCTAACTTCGAGCAGGCGATGGACTGGCTGGTGAAAGAGTCGCGTCGCGGCCTGTCGGTACAGCGCTACAAAGGTCTGGGCGAAATGAACCCGGAGCAGCTGTGGGAAACCACCATGGATCCGGACAGCCGCCGCATGATGCGCGTAACGGTGAAGGATGCGATTGCCGCCGATCAGCTGTTTACCACGCTGATGGGCGATGCGGTCGAGCCGCGCCGCGCCTTTATCGAAGAAAATGCGCTGAAAGCCGCCAATATCGATATCTGACGGCTTCTGAAAACCGGGGCGCGTCCCCGGTTAAAAAAACACAAGGCAGATCTTTCGATCTGCCTTTTTTAATTTTTGTGCGGTGAGCAGTCTTTATAAACGTACTGATAAAACTCGCTGTTGTTGTTGATCCCCAGCTTGCGCATGATGGCGCGTTTATGGGTACTGATCGTTTTGACGCTTAGCTGGGTCACACGGGAGATATCGGTCAGCGACAGGCCTTGCTGAATATATTTCAATACCATTGTCTGCTGCCTGCTCAACATATTGTCCCGAGGCAGGCGGTGAGGCTGAAGATGCGAAAACGGCGACGGTGGGAAAAGCGCGGAGGTTTGACTACTGAACAGGCTGGCAAGCCGCGTTGCCGCTTCCTTTTTACTTAAGCTGATATGATGTTCGGGACGCCAGCTCCGTTTGCCTCTGCGATACTGCGCCGCCAGGAAAATGGTGACGACACGATCCTGATTTCCCGGCCCGTTGAGGTGGCCAAACCCCCACTCTTTCTCCTCCAGCGTATCGGTAATAACGATATCCGGCAGCAGCAGCGGCTGGTTTTTCTCGGCAATCATAAATACGGGCCGACTTTTCATCTCTGGCCGCCACGCCTGGGATATCAGCTCAATCGCGCCCGAAATAAAAAACCGATCCCGGCTGACAATCATTATATTCATCGTGTTCCTCCATGAATGATGTACCGTCAGTTTGACATGATTAATTTTAAACCACACTACCTGTGTGATTTTTTATAGTTGTTGCCTGTAATTCAGATCAAAACTAAAGCGTTGTTTCCTGTTTTCACGCTACCAAAGCGCCAGGGCCGGCTGAGTTTTCAGAATATCTGGCGCCTGATATCCGGAATTAGCGACTATGATTCGTCTGGTCACTGCTGACTGAATCGCGTTAGCATAAGAGAAACCCTTAGCCCTGAGAGGAAGTTATGGCGATAAAACTGATTGCGATTGATATAGACGGCACGTTGCTTAATCCTCAGCACGAGGTTACGTCCGCCGTCAAGCGAGCGATTGGCGCGGCTCGCGACAAGGGGATCGCTATCGTGCTGGCGAGTGGCCGCCCGTTTATCGGCGTGGAGCGTTACCTGATGGAGCTGGATCTGCAGCGGGAAGGACAGTACTGCATCACCAACAACGGCGCGTTGGTGCAAAAAGCGGCCTCCGGCGACTGCGTGGCAGAAGTAACGCTGAACTTCGACGATTACCTCTACGTGGAAAAACTGGCGCGCGAGCTGGGCGTGCATTTCCAGGCGCTGACGAAATCGCTGCTGTTCACGCCCAATAAAGACATCAGCGAATACACGGTACATGAAGCTTCGCTGACCGGTATGCCGCTGCGCTACCGTGCGGTAGAAGAGATGGATAAGACTGCCACCTTCCCTAAAGTCATGATGATCGATTCGCCGGAAAAACTGGATGAGGCAATCACGCGCATCCCGCAGGAAGCTTACGATCGCTATACCATTATGAAAAGCTCGCCTTTCTTCCTGGAAGTGCTGAATAAAAAAGTCGATAAAGGTGCGGGCGTTAAGGCGCTGGCCGAGCGGTTAGGGCTTTCTCGCGATGAAGTGATGGCGATTGGCGATCAGGAGAACGACCTGGCGATGCTGAAGTTCGCCGGCACCGGCGTGGCGATGGGCAACGGTATCGACGCGGTGAAGGAAGTCGCGCAGTTCGTCACCAAAACCAATATGGAAGATGGCGTGGCGCACGCTATCGAGAAGTTCGCGCTCTGAGCGCGGCAGTATCGCAATAGCGCGCAATGCATTACCCTTAGCAGCAAACCTCGCTAAGGGTAAGCACGATGGAAAAACAGCTCACTTTCGCTCAGCGCAATCACCAGCTCACGAATATCAATATCTGGACTGCCGACAGCCACTGGCTGGTCTACGACGTGCGCAGCAGCGGCGCCACCTTCAACAGCCTGACCGTTGAACGCGTCAACCTTAGCGGCCAGACCGAAATCCTCTATCAGGCCAAAGATGGCGCCCATGTTGGCGTGATCACCGTCAGTCCGGATCTGCCGCCGCGCTACGTCTGCATTCACGGGCCGGAACATCCCGACAGCCAGTGGCGCTACGACTTTCATCATCGTCGCGGCGTTATTATTCAGAATGGGCAGGTGGAAAATATGGATGCCTGTGATATCACGCCGCCCTTTACGCCCGGCGCGCTGCGCGGCGGCTCGCATGTCCACGTTTTCAGTCCCGACGGCACCAGGCTGAGCTTTACCTATAACGATCACGTGATGCACGAGCTGGACGCGAAAGCGGATTTACGCAACGTTGGCGTCGCCGTGCCTTTGCATCCCGTTTGCCCGCCGCTGCAGCATCCGCGAGAGTATGCGGGCAGCCACTTCTGCGTGCTGGTCAGCACCACGACCGTCACGCCGAAACCCGGCAGCGATGAGATCAACCGGGCTTACGAAGAAGGCTGGGTTGGCGAAGAAGGCTACCTGAAAAGCGACGGTCACCGACAGCGCTGGGCGCTGGCGTTTATCGGCGACACGCTCAGCGAAAAGGGGGAAAAGGTGCCGGAAGTGTTTATTGTCGATCTGCCGGAAAAAATGGCCGATTATGCGCTGGAGGGCGAGGCGCCGTTAGCCGGCACAGCCACGACGCTGCCTGCTCCGCCGCTGGGCGTAAAACAGCGCCGCCTGACCTTCACCCAGGATCGCGCTTTTCCCGGCCTGGCCTCCACGCCGCGTCACTGGCTGCGCAGCTCGCCCGACGGACGCGCCATCGCTTTTTTAATGAAGGATGACAGCGGCGTGGTGCAGCTGTGGAGCGTCGCGCCTGGCGGCGGCAAGCCGCGGCAGATTACGCAGGCCGCCAGCGATATTCAGTCCGCTTTCAGCTGGCATCCGGATGGAAAATCGGTGGCTTTTATCAATGACAACAGCGTGATGCTGTGCGATACGGGCAGCGGCAAAATGCGCCGACTCACCGCGCGCAGTGCCGAAGCGCCGCTGCCAGAAGCGGTAGTCTGCTCGCCGGATGGGCGGTATGTCGCTTATCTGCGTAACGTTGAAGGCTTTCAGCAGATATTTATTGCTGACGCGGCGTATTGATTACCAGCGGCGCGGCCTGAGAAAGATTTTCATCGGTGTGATTCAGCTGTTCGCTGCGCAACACGCGTTCGCGTGGCGAATCGGCGGTTTTATCGCGGCCTGAACGATAGTAGTCCCACGGCAGCAGCAGCGTATCCATCACGGCGGAAAAAGGCAGATCGATAGCGGCCAGCGGGCGCATTACCCAACCGCTGTCGCTGTCGGCGACGATTCTGGCGCTGGCGCGCGTACCGGGGTAGTAGCCCTGATCCGGGCCGGAATGGGACATAAAGCTGGAACAGCCGCCGGTGCCCGCCAGCGACAGGCAGGCCAGCAGGCCAGCAAAACGACTTCTCTTCAGTACCATCATATTTCTCATCCCTTCAGCGGCGGCAAAGCCGCTCTGCTTATGATTGTCGGTATGCAGGGAAACCCCCGGCTATTCTGCGTTAGCTGATGCATGGCGCCGACAAATTCTTCCCTGAGTGTATGACATTCACACCACATTGGTTGAAAAATTTCCTCAACGAGCTCTTGAAAGCGAGGGTGATGCCACCATTTTATGCTCAGGGTCACGAAACGTATGCCGACAGGGTACGACTTTGGGCTCTGCGATCTGTCCATTGTGGAAGGTCGTCATAAAACCTCGCTGATAATCAGGAGCTATACCATGCGTAACTTTGATCTCGCCCCGCTGTACCGTTCTTCTATCGGTTTCGACCGTCTTATCAACCTGCTGGAATCTAACCAGGGTCAGAGCAACGGCGGCTATCCTCCCTACAATGTGGAGCTGGTGGCGGAGAACCATTACCGAATTACTATTGCCGTGGCCGGATTCGCGCAGAGCGAGCTGGAAATCACCGCCCACGACAACATGCTGACCGTACGCGGCGCCCATCCTGAAGAGCAGCAGGAAAAAACCTATCTCTATCAGGGCATCGCCGAGCGCAACTTCGAGCGTAAATTCCAGCTGGCCGAGCACGTCAATGTGCGCGACGCGCGGCTGGAAAATGGCCTGCTTTATATTGACCTGGAGCGCGTGGTGCCGGAAGCGAATAAACCGCGCCGCATCGAAATTCTGAAATAAGCCCGGGCAAAACAGGAAGCCGCACTTAGTGCGGCTTTATTGTTTTTTGGCATAGCAGAGATGCGGAAATTTCAGGTGAGAAAAGCTAAAGCGGGTCAACGTCTTTTGCTTGATGCCAGGAGGCCAGCCAGAGCTGGCCCGTAGCCGAAACCGATTAATTCAGCGTAGCCAGATCCTCGGCGCGAAAGCCGTGCAGTTCGTCTGTGTGGCCTGTGTGTACTTTCCGCACCCAGTTCGGGTCAGAGAGTAGCGCGCGGCCGACCGCAATCAGATCAAACTCTCCACGTTCTATCCGGGTATAGAGGTTATCCAGCGTCGCCGTGCCGGAACCCTGGCCGCCGAACGCGCTGGCAAAATCACCCGAAAGACCTACCGAACCCACGCTAATGGTGGCGGCGCCGGTAAGTTTTTTCGCCCAGCCGGCAAAGTTGAGCCCTTCACTGCCGTCAACGTCCGGGAACTCCGGTTCCCAGAAGCGGCGCTGTGAGCAGTGCAGGATGTCCACGCCAGCGTCAACCAGCGGTGCCAGCCAGTCGGTCATTTCCTGAGGCGTTTCAGTCATGCGAGCGGCATAGTCTTGCTGCTTCCACTGGCTAACGCGCAGAATAAGCGGGAAGTCCGGGCCGACAGAAGCTCGCACCGCGCGGACGATATCGGCCGCAAAGCGGGAGCGCTCCGCAATGGTTTTCCCGCCAAAGGCGTCTGTGCGCTGGTTGGTGGCAGACCAGAAGAACTGGTCAATCAGGTAGCCATGCGCGCCGTGCAGCTCCACAACGTCAAAACCCAAACGCTTTGCGTCCGCTGCGGCACGGGCAAAGGCGGCGACCGTATCCGCGATATCTTCTTCGGTCATGACGACGCCTCGCTTATCGTTCGGGCCGACCAGGCCTGAAGGACTTTCAACCGGCGCCTCAGGTTCCCACTCACCGCTTCGCGTTGGGCCGGTGTGCCAGAGCTGTGGGCCGATCAGGCCACCGGCGGCGTGTACGGCGTCAGCCACTTTCTTCCAGCCCGCCAGAGCCTGCTCGCCATGAAAGAAAGGGATGCCCGGCATGTTACGGGAAGAGGGGCGATCGACTACGGTTCCCTCTGTGAGAATAAGGCCGACTTCGCCTTCCGCACGGCGGCGATAGTAATCGGCGTTTGGCTGGCCCGGAATGCCTTCGGTCGCCTTGTTGCGGGTCATCGGCGCCATAACGATGCGGTTTGGCAGCGTCAGGCCTTTCAGGGTAAAGGGGGAAAACAGCACGTTATCGGACATGAAGAGATTCCTTTTAAAATTACGTTTACGGATGGCGTTGCTACGAAATATTGCCCACAGCAGGCGGCATTATTCGTCGTTCAGCAGATAGCGCGGAGCCGGATGCGCTTGCCTGAACTCCGGCAGCATCGCCTGCCTGGCCTGCTCATACAGAGACCATTGATCTTCACGATGCAACGGAGGAATAGTGACGGGCTCACGGCGGTCGAATCCCACCAGAGCCGCATCAACCATGTCGCTTGCGTCCATCACGCCGTCTATCGTGTTCAGGTCGACACCTGAGCGCTGCCAGATTTCCGTGCGCGTGGCGGCAGGCAGAACGGCCTGTACGTAAACGCCCTTTGAACCAAGCTCATGGTGCAGCCCTTGTGACAGGTAGAGTACGAAAGCTTTAGTGGCGCCGTAAGCCGTCATGCCGAACTCCGGCGCCAGTCCGACCACGGAGGCGAGATTGATGATGCTGCCGCGGCCTTCGGCGGCAAAGCGCACGGCGGCGGCGTGTGCCAGCATCAGCACCGCATTGAGGTTTACGGCTGTCAGGCGACTGATATCGGCGGCGATCTGCGAGACGAAGGTTCCGGAAAGGCTTATGCCAGCATTGTTTACCAGTACGCCGATGCTGGCGTCTTCACGCAGGCGTCGCGCCACCTTCTCCACCGACTGCGCGTCTGTCAGATCTGCCTGCAGCACTTCAGCCTGAATGCCGTACTGCGCCTGTAACTTTTCAGCCAGCGCGTTGAGTCGGCCAGCGTCGCGGGCAACCAGTACCAGGTTGTGTCCCCGTTGGGCAAAGCGTTCCGCGTAAACGGCGCCAATCCCCGTTGACGCTCCGGTTATCAATACCGATATATTTTCAGCCATTTTTTTCCTCGGGTTCGGGGTCAGGTGACGTTTAGCTTTTTTAGATGATGCATGTCATGTATAATAAATGTCAACAGTAATCTATTTCGGCACAGCTCGACAGGCTGCCCGGCTTGAGAATGGCAGCGCAATTGATTAGGGTACGCTGCCCGGTCAGAGTATCGGGAGCCTTACAGGGGATCGATATTTTCGTATCAGTCCGCGCAGGCGTAATCACGTTCAGCGATAGCGAATTTCCCGGGCACGTTCGGCGTGTCCCGATTAGTCACTCATAGCGGAGGATAAATGGGGCGGGCATCAAAAGAACAAATGGAACGCAACCGGGACTGCATCATTAAAACGTCGGCGGAACTCTTCAGGGAGCGAGGTCTGGATGGCGTCAGCGTCAGCGACATCATGGCGGCCGTGGGGCTGACGCACGGTGGATTTTATGGCCACTTCAGCTCAAAAGATGAGCTTGAGGCGCTGGCCTGCCAGCGTGCGATAGATGACGCTCAGGACTTTTTCGCCGCAAGCGGCATAGCAACCTTTGATGAGCTTGTTGATTATTACCTTTCTGCGAAGCACAGAGACAGCTTTGGCGACGGATGTACGGTAGCCGCGCTGGCGTCAGACGTACTGCGTAAGCCGCCGGAAAAACCGGTACGCGAGGCTTATACGCGAGGTGTTAAAAAGATGGCGGCACGGCTGGTCGCGCTTCAGGGCGATGCGCCAGACGCCGAGCCTTCCGACCGCCACCTGGCGCAGTTGGCGATGCTGGCAGGCGCGCTGATGCTCGCGCGGGCAACCAAAGGCGATGAAATTTCCGAGCGCTTTCTCAACGCGGCGAAAAATACGCTTCATGCAACAAGCGATGACCACGAAAAGTAACCCGCAGTAGCGGTTGGCCAGCGGACTAAAGGCGATATTCTTACAGGCCGCACGCTGTGCGGCCTGATATCAGCCTTCGCCCGATTCGCGGTGCGCGCGCTCTATCTCTTCCGCCAGAATAACGATGCCTTTCTCGATTTTCTCGCTCTCCGGCACGTAGTTCATGCGCATACACTGGTGCGTGTGCGGCCATTCATGCTCCAGCCCCGGAAAGAAAAAGTGGCCCGGCACCATTAACACGCCGCGCGCTTTCAAACGCTGATAGAGGATCTCGGTGGAAATCGGCAGATCCTTAAACCAGAGCCAGAGAAATATCGCGCCTTCCGGCTTGTGGATAAGACAACGATCTTCCGACAGATAGCGGCGAATAACCGCGATCGTCTGCGTAACCCGCTGCTGATAAAAAGGTTTGATCACCTCTTCGGAAAGGCGCAGCAGATCGCCACGTCGGATCATCTCGTCAGCGATGGCCGGGCCGACGCTGCCGGGCGCGAGGCTGATAATGCCGTTCATATTGCCGATCGCAGAGATCACCTTCTCATCGGCGATAATGATGCCGCAGCGCGAACCCGGCAGGCCGAGCTTGGAAAGGCTCATGCAGAGAATAATATTCGGGTTCCACAGCGGACGAACCTCGCTGAAGATAATGCCGGGAAAAGGCACGCCGTAGGCGTTATCGATCAGTAGCGGCACCTCATGCTGCTGCGCCAGCGCATCCAGCTTCATCAGCTCTTCGTCGGTGATGACGTTGCCGGTCGGATTGGTTGGCCGTGAGACGCAGATCAGCCCGGTATCTTCCGTAATATGCAGCTGCTCAAAGTTAACGTGATATTTGAACTGGCCTTCGGGCAGCATCTCGATATCGGGACGGGCAGAGACAAACAGCTCCTCGTCCAGCCCCGCGTCGGCGTAACCCAGATATTCCGGTGCCAGCGGAAACAGCACGCGCTTTTTGCGGCCATCTTCACGACGACCCGCGTAAAGATTAAATAAATAGAAGAAGGCGCTCTGGCTGCCGTTGGTCAGCGCGATATTTTGCGGCCCGACCTGCCAGCCCAACTCTTCACGCAGCAGCGTGGACAGCGATTCCAGCAGCGTGCTTTTGCCTCTTGGGCCATCGTAGTTGCAGAGCGCGTCGGCCAGTTTGCCCTGGTTATGCATCTCCTGCAGCAGCTGCTGAAAATAGTCGTTCATCGCCGGGATCTGGGCCGGATTACCGCCGCCCAGCATGACCGAACCGGGCGTGCGCAAGCCTTCGCCCATATCTTCCATCAGGCGAGTAATACCCGACGCGCGCGTAAATTTGTTACCGAAAGCGGAAAAGCTCATAGCGTATTAACTGCTTATCATAGGCAAGTGAGTCTTAACCTTAACGTCAGGCCAGGCGTGATGCAACGCCGATAGCGCGGCCGCGTCGGGCGACTCGTCAAACCACCAAAGAAGCACGAAGGTGAATCGTTTCAACCTCTCCTGCGCTTTTTCGTTTTTCATGTCGCTGCTCATTGCCCGTATTGGTTAACAATTTGTGACCAACTGCACGACTTCTTGATAAAAATTTCTTAAAAATCTACGAGGTGACACCAGTCACAGTCCTGAACTGGCGCGCTTTGTAGGCTGGCCGCTCTTAAGCTAAATCATTTCAGCAAGGGCGAGACAAAATGAAAAAAACAATTTTGGCAGGCGTGGTGATGGCGTTAATTAGCGGCCAGGCGGCGGCGCAAAGCTGGGTACTGACCGATACGCAGGGCGTTGAAAAGGGCGACTGGCGCATCAGCAGCGAACAGCTGAAGTTTACCGGCGAGCCTTTCAGCATTCAGCAGCAGGTGCTGCACGGCGGCAAGCAGGAAGGCTCAAAGGTACTGACGCTGACCAGCAAGAACGGCCTGACCATCGCGCTCAGCCCGACCCGCGGTATGGATCTGCTGCATGTAAACGGTCATGGCGTGCGGATGGGCTGGGATTCGCCGGTCGATGAAGTGGTCAATCCGGCCTATATCAATCTGGAAAGCCGTAACGGCCTGGGCTGGCTGGAAGGCTTTAACGAAATGATGGTGCGCTGCGGCTTCGAATGGACGGGCCATCCGGTCACCAAAGATGGCCGCATCTATACGCTGCACGGCAAAGCCGGCAATACGCCAGCCTCGAAAGTGGAGGTGATTGTCGATGACAAAGCGCCGCACGAGATCCGTATTCGCGGCCTGCTGAAAGAAAATACGTTTAAAAAAGCGAAGCTGGAAACCTGGACGGAGCTGCGCTACGTGCCGGGCGCCGACTCCTTTACCATTCACGATGTGCTGACCAACCAGGCCGACTACCCGCACGACTACGAGATCATCTACCACAGCAACTTCGGCAAGCCGATTCTGGAAGAGAACGCTCGCTTCCTGGCAGCGGTGAAATCCGTTTCGCCGTTTAATGACTACGCGAAGAAAGGGCTGGAAAACTGGCAAACCTACGGCGCGCCGACCAAAGATTTCGATGAAATGGTGTTCAACCTGCAACCTATTGCCGACGAGAGCGGAAAAACCGTGGCCGCCGTGGTCAACAGCAAAGGCGACAAGGGCGCGTCGATAGAGTTTGATACGCGCCAGCTGCCGGTGCTGACGATGTGGAAAAACACCGATACGTTAAAACAGGGCTATGTGACAGGTATTGAACCCGGTACCAACTACGCCTATCCGGTAACGATCGAAAAAGAGCAGGGTCGGGTGAAGCAGCTGCAGCCTGGCCAGAGCACGGAATTTACCCTGACTTATTCGCTGTTGAAGGACGCCAGCGCGGTGCAGCAGGTTGAACAGCGCATTAAAACGCTGCAGGGTGACAGCAAAATCAGCGTGGAGCAAAAGCCGATCGCGACCGAATAGTTTGTAGCGGGAGCGAAAAGCCAGCGCTCCCTAATTAATGAAATGCTGTTTTAAAAATAATGCATAGTTGTTTCACTAAACCCTTTTTTCCTGATTTCGATCACGGCGTTCGCTCTTTCTCCTTCGCTATAGTGTGCGCTCGGAAAACCGGGCAGGGCTGCCCTTTCTGTTACGGAGCCTTCTGACGCGCAGTCCGCCCTCTGGCTTACAGGAGCAGTTATGATTTTGGATTCATTTGATTTAAAAGGCCGCGTGGCGCTGGTGACGGGTTGTGATACGGGTCTGGGTCAGGGCATGGCGCTGGGGCTGGCGGAAGCGGGCTGCGATATTGTCGGCGTTAATATTGTCGAGCCGAAAGAAACCATTGAGCGCGTTACCGCGCTTGGCCGCCGTTTCTGCAGCCTGACTGCCGATCTCGGTAAAACAGAGTGCATCGAAGGCATCGTTGAGAAAGCCGTGGCGGAATTCGGCAAAATCGATATCCTGGTCAATAACGCCGGCATTATCCGTCGTGAAGACGCGATCGATTTCTCAGAGAAAGACTGGGATGACGTAATGAACCTGAATATCAAATCCGTGTTCTTTATGTCGCAGGCGGTGGCTCGTCAGTTTATCAAACAGGGCAAAGGCGGCAAAATCATCAATATCGCCTCGATGCTCTCGTTCCAGGGCGGTATTCGCGTCCCTTCCTATACCGCTTCAAAAAGCGCGGTAATGGGCGTAACCCGCCTGCTGGCCAACGAATGGGCGAAGCATAACATCAACGTTAACGCTATCGCGCCGGGCTATATGGCGACCAACAACACCGCACAGCTGCGTGCGGATGAAAAGCGCAACGCCGATATTCTGGAGCGTATCCCGGCTGGTCGCTGGGGTTTGCCTTCCGATCTGATGGGGCCGGCGGTATTCCTCGCTTCTTCAGCTTCTGACTATATCAACGGTTACACCATCGCGGTGGACGGCGGCTGGCTGGCTCGCTAAACGCCAATAAAAAACCCCGCCTCGTCAGAAGCGGGGTTTTATCTTTTTTCGGCTATTTGGCTGGCGGGGTAAACGTCACCTTAATCGGCAGTACGCCGCGATTAAGCATCAGGTTGGCCTTCACCGTTCCGCTCACTGGCTGAGTGGAAGTCAGCTGGGCGGTATAGACATTGCCGTTAACTTTAACTTCGCTGAGATGGCTGCCAGGCAGGCCGCTGATATCGAAGTTAATCAGGTTCGGCAGCGTTTTCACCGCGTTATTGCGCATATCCCTGGCGATGATGGTCAGCGTAATAGCGCTGACGCCGTCGGCTGGCGCGCTGGTTGAACTGACGGTAAAAGAGGAGTTGTTAACCGTTGGGTAACCCGCGTAAAAATAAACAATGATCGAACTTTTATGGCCGTCGATAGTGGCATCCACTTCCCAGCCGCCATCATGATTGCTGGTGGTGTCGAAGCGCGCCGCGCCGTACTGATCCAGCGTCACCTCAGAAGGAATATTTACGCGGCTGTCGGTTGCCGTAATCGCAACCTTTCTGTCAGCAACCGGGTTGCCGTTGCTGTCTTTTACGTAGATTTCCACTCTGCTGGTAGCCGTACCGTCTGCAACTGCGCGGCCCGTCAGGCGATGCATATAAATGGAGGTCGCCTCGCCAGCGACAAAGTTGACATCGGCTTCTTTCTGGGTTGCGCCTACCTGAGCGACAACATGGCTCAGGCCCGCTTTAGTACTGGTCACTGGCACAGAGGCCTCGCCACGATCGTCCGTCATCACGCCCTGCGTGATAACAGCGTTGTTATCCGCGCTGAAAGTCACGCTCTGATTCGCCAGCGGATTGCCCTGCGCGTCGGTAACGACGGCTTTAACCCGATCGGCGGTTTTGCCATCGGCGACGGCATTGTCGCTCACCACGCTCAGGCTTGCCAGGCGTACGCTTGCCGTATCGGCCGCAATGGCGACGGTGGCGGAAGGGAAGGTCATATTGCGTGCGACTGGCGTAATCGTCAGGGTTTCAGGATGCGTACCTGCGGTAATCACGGCGGTATAGCGACCGGCGCTCTGACGGGTAAAGCCGGAGATTTTCGCTTCGTCAGCGCCCTGAACGCTTTTGGTGACGCTAATCTCTTTTTCATTGATATCCACCGGGTTGCCCAGGCCATCTTTAACGGTCAGCGTCAGCGTCTGCTGAGCGTGGCCATCCGCCGACAGCGTACTGCTGACGGGCAGCAGTGAACTGCTGTTCACGTTGATGTTCGCTTCGGTTACTGTGATTTGCGTTTCGGTACGCTTAGAGGCGTTGCCTTTTTTATCGATCGCCACGCCGCTAAGGGTATAGCTGTTCACGCCCGTCGCATCGGCATGGTAAGCCGGCAGCACGACGCTGTAATCGGTTGGGCTGTGAGCGACGATTTTACCGCCGTTGGCGATCAGCGCGGAAGCCGACCAGTTAATACGCTCCAGGCCATATTTGCTGTTAACCGAGACGTTCAGCGTTTTTTGCTCGCCGGCGGTGCCGGTAATGAGCTTCGCGGCACTCAGCTTGATCACTTCCTCTTTGCGATACTCCAGCACGATATTGTTATTGCGGTTGACCAGATCGTAGCGGTTGCCCGCCAGGCTGCGCAGCGTCGCTACGGCATCGCTATCCAGCTGTTTACGCCACGGCATACCGATCTGATAGTTAAGCGACAGGCCCAGCCGCGTATCGTGCTCGCCCGCTTTGCCCTGGCGCTGCTCGGCTTCCAGCGTCAGCAGCGGAACAGGCGTAAAGGTCACGCCAGCGGTAATGGCGTGCGGGTTTTTCTGGCGATTATCCTTACTGAACAGCGCCACATCGTTGCCGTAATACTGCTCGTAGTTCAGCTTCGCGCCCAGCTGCGGCAGAGCCGGCAAAAACGCCTCCGTACGGATATCCCAGCCGTTGGCCGGACGCTCTTCATAGCCGGAGAAATCTTTCGAATCTTTCCAGCTGGTCAGCCGCACGTAGCCGTTGGCGGCCAGTTTGAAAAAGTCGCGCCAGTATTCGACGCCCATGCCGGAGCGAGCGTGCTGGCGGGAAAGATCGTAATCAAAGAAAGCGTTGGCGCCGGTCATAAAGCCCTGGCCAAAGTGACGGATGCCCAGACCGAGATTCGCCTGGTTGCGATCGTCGGTGCGGTGGAAGCTGCCCTGAGTGAAGATCAGGCGATCGGCACGGTCGCTCAGCGGCAGCAGCAAATCGAACTGCGAGTTTTTCAGCGAGAATTTTTTATCCGTATCCAGCTGCACGCGTGCGGTGCCGAAACGGCTCAGCCACTGCTGCGCCTGCGCGCCCGCTTCGCCTGCGGCCATATTAGCGGCGGCGGAAGCGGCGCCGTTGCCATCGAGCGCGGAACCGGCTTGAGCGGCCAGGCTGGCGGCTTTCATCGGCAGCGTGTCGTCATTATGCCAGTGTACTTTCGGCAGCGGCGAAAGCGGCACTTCCAGCTCGTCGCCAGCCTGCAGCCGATCGAAACCGTGGGCGAAGGTGCGCAGCTGGTTGAGCTTGCGCAGCGCTTCCACGCTCATATTGTATTTTTGCGCTACGCTGCTGACCGTTTCGGCCTCGCCCAGAGTGTAAAGCTGGGTACGTATGGCGACGGCATCCGCCGACGGCGCCAGAAAGTGCTGCTGAGCGGCGGCAAGTACGGGCGTAAAGGCGCAGGCTACCGGGAACGCGCCCTGAATAGCGACGGTCAGCCAGGTTAAACGATGCAGCCACTGCGGTTTATTATTGACTTCAGGTTTATTTTTCATGGTTTCTTTAAATTAAATAAAAGATGAGTTCAGCCAGCGTGAGCGTGCTGTTTTCATTCAGGAATAAAAGCCATGAATAATAAATCCGGCACTCGTAGTAGCTGGCGTCAGGAATAAATAAAGCGTTTGGTAATTACGAAATCTTTCTCCTTTTTATGGGGAGGTTATTTAGGGCAAAAGCATCCCGTCAGCATGATTAATGCCGATAAGCGGGTTTCCGAATGGGCGTAGTTATATCACAATCTTAAGTTGAAACAACGCTGGACCGGCGGCGCGGTGCAGTGAGGAAATAACGAATAAGGATCTTTACGTTTCTTTTGTTTTCTTGAAATTAAACAATTTCATTACAGTGAGGTTTCTTTTGATTCATTAAAACAGGCGAGGTGGGTTATTTATTGCCGTTTTCTTAAAGCTCTGTTTGACTTATGATTACCTGGAATGATCAAGTCGATAACAACAACCCGCTGGCTTCTTTCGGTGTTAATAGCTTGCTGGTTTAGCGGATGTTTAAAATAATAAGGGAATTTTTGCGTAGTTAAGGGGTCGGGAGGCGTGACAATAAAGCGGCCCGATAATATCGGGCCGGAAAACTTATTGGGCGACTTCAGGGTTAACGCAGTTTTTTTCCACGTTGCCGCTCAGCGCGGCGATCAGGTTTTCCACCGCGTCTTTTGCCATGCCATAACGCGTTTCATGCGTGGCGGAACCGATATGCGGCAGCGCCACCACGTTCGGCATAGTCAGCAGCGGCGACTCCTTCGGCAACGGCTCTTTTTCAAACACGTCCAGACCCGCAGCGTGGATCGTCCCTTCTTTCAACGCGGCGATTAGCGCTTCTTCGTCAATCACCGGGCCGCGTCCGGCATTGATCAGCACGGCGGTTTTCTTCATTTTCGCCAGTTCGTCGCGGCCGATCAGATGGTGCGTTTGCTCGGTCAGCGGCAGGCTGATGCACAAAAAGTCAGACTCTTTCAGCAGGGTATCGAGATCGCAGTACTGCGCGTCGAACCGCTGCTCCGCCTCTTCGTGATGCTTGCGGGCGTTGTAGAGGATCGGCATGCCGAAACCCAGATGCGCGCGCTGCGCCAGCGCCAGGCCGATACGGCCCATTCCCAGAATGCCCATTTTTTTATGGTGCACGTCGATGCCGAACCAGTCCGCGCCGATGCTGCCCTGCCATTCGCCTTTTTTCACGCGCTCGGCGGATTCCACCACGCGGCGCGCGCTGGCGAGCACCAGCGCCATCATGGTATCGGCCACCGTTTCGGTCAGTACGGTCGGCGTATGCATCAGCAGCACGCCGCGATCGGTCAGCGCCTGAATGTCAAAGTTATCCACGCCCACGGAAACGGAAGAGGCCGCGCGCAGCTTTGGCGCTTTCTTCAGGAACTCCGCATCCACCTTGCCGCCGGAGCCCAAAATGCCTTCGGCCTGCTGAAAAGCCTCCGCGTGCTGGCTCAGGGTTTCCGGGGTCAGGCCGTTGATTTCGGTTACGTTAAAATGCTCGTCGAGCTGCGAACGCAGATCTTGCGGCAGCTTCTTATACAGCACCACAGAAGGTTTCATGCTTGTCTCCCTGTTTCGTTAAGGAACGGGCCAACCGGCCCGCTCCATTAAGCGTGTTTAGCGCCATGCGGCATCGGGGGCTGCTTATTGGCTGCTGGCTTTACAATTAGCGTCAGCCAGACCGAGATAAGCAGCGATACCCCCATAAAGATATACGAAGCGGAAGGACTGCCGGTGGCGCCGTTGAGATAACCCACCACCCAGGAGCCCAGGAAAGAGCCGAGCGCGCCCATCGCATTGATCAGCGCCATCGCGCCGCCCGCCACGTTACGCGGCAGCATTTCCGGAATAATGGCGAAGAACGGTCCGTAAGGCGCATACATCGCCGCGCCGGCGATCACCAGCAGGCTAAACGACAGCCAGAAATTATTGGCGCCTACAAGGTATGAACCTAAAAACGCCAGCGCGCCAATCAGCAGCAGCGGCCAGACGAAAAGTTTACGGTTCTGCAGCTTGTCCGAGGCCCATGAAGCCAGGATCATTGCCACGGTCGCAGCCAGGTAAGGCACAGCGGAGAGCCAGCCCGCTTCCACCATGCCCATCTGCATACCGTTGCGCAGAATCGACGGCAGCCAGAGCACGAAGCCATACACGCCGATGCTCCAGGTAAAATACTGAACACAAAGGATAATCACGTTGCGCGAGCGGAAAGCCTCGCTGTAGTTACGCACCGCTTTAATATTTTCCTGCTCTTTCTGTAACTGCGCCGCCAGCGCCGCTTTTTCATCCTCGCTCAGCCACTTCGCCTGGGCGGGCTTATCCTGCACCATAAACCACCAGGCCACCGCCCAGATGACCGCCGGAATGCCCTCGAAAATAAACATTTCCCGCCAGCCGAAAGCGTTGATCAGATAGCCGGAAACCACCGACATCCACAGCACCGTTACCGGGTTGCCCAGAATCAGAAAAGTGTTGGCGCGGGAGCGTTCCGATTTAGTAAACCAGTTGCTGATATAGATCAGCATGGCGGGCATCACCGCCGCTTCCACCACGCCCAGCACAAAGCGGATAGCCGCCAGCGCAGGAATATTGCTGACGACGCCGGTCAGCGAGGCGCAAATTCCCCACAGCACCAGGCAGACGAATACCAGTTTTTTGACGCTGCGGCGCTCGGCGTAGACGGCGCCCGGGATCTGGAAAAAGAAGTAGCCCAGGAAGAACAGGGCGCCCAGCAGCGACGACATGCCTGCGTGATGCCCAGATCTTCGTTGATGCCCGCAGCGGAAGCGAAGCTGAAGTTGGCTCTGTCGAGGTACGCCAGGCTGTAGGTGATAAACACGATGGGCATGATATACCACCAGCGTTTAGGCGCGATTGTCTGCTTGTTCATTGTCTGTCTCCTGGTTGGCGGCGGCCGCGCTCTGTTTTGTAGGGTAGTCGCGGCTCGTTATGATTCGGTTTGCTTCAGGAATACGCTTAATAATCGCCGAGCGTTGCGCGGGTCGGCAGCCCTTCGCTGTCGCCGCTGACCTGGATCGCCAGCGAGCCGATGCGGTTGCCGCGTTTAATCGCCTGCGGCAGCGTTTTGCCTTCCAGCAGCGCGCTGATCACGCCCACGGCGAAGCCATCGCCCGCGCCAACCGTATCCACGACGTTGGCGGTGCGAATTGCTTCGACCTGGCCTTTCTCGCCTTCGGCGGTTTTATACCAGGCGCCTTCGCAGCCCGTTTTGATGATGACCGCTTTCACGCCCATCGCCAGATAAAAATCGGCGATCGCTTCCGGCTGATGGTAGCCGGTAAGGATTTTGCCTTCGCCGATCCCCGGCAGCACCCAGTCGGCGTAGCCTGCCAGCGCATTGAGCTGGGTAGCCATTTCGCGCTCGCTCGACCAGAGCACGGGACGCAGATTAGGATCGAAAGAGATGGTTTTGCCCATGCGCTTCATCTCCTGTGCCGCGTGCTTCGACAGTGCCAGCGAGCTGTCGGAGATCGCCGCCGCCACGCCGCTCAGGTGCAGATGGCGCGCCGAGCCGAAGTAGTCGCGGTTAAAGTCTTCTACGGAGAGGTGGCTGGCGGCGGAGCCTTTACGAAAATACTCCACCAGCGGATCGGAGCCGTCTTCCACGCGGGATTTTAGCTGAAAGCCGGTGGCGTAGCGCGGATCGGTGGTGACCTGGCGACTGTCGACGCCCTCTTTTTCCAGCTGCTGGCGGGTAAAGCGGCCAAAGGAGTCGTCGCCCACGCGGCTGACCCAGCCAACTTTCAGGCCGAGTCGCGCCAGACCGATAGCGACGTTCAGCTCGGCGCCGGCGATGCGTTTGGTAAAGTGTTCCGCCGCCGCCAGATCGCCGGTATCGCTGGCGATAAACATCGCCATCGCCTCACCGATGGTCACCGCGTCCAGCGTGCCGTTTTCATGGGTCGTCATGATCTATACCTCTGAGAGCAGTTCAACATAGTGACGGGTGACGGCCACCAGGTCGTCGCCTTCCAGCGGGAATTCAATGCCGCGCGGCACGTCGGAAGGCAGCAGCGCCAGCGTTTCTCGCCACAGATTATCGGCGTTATCCAGCGCGATTGCGCGCCAGCCGTCGGCGGCCGATACGGCGGCTTTCACATGCACGTAGGTAACGAAGCGCGCCAGCCGTGTCGCTGCCTGCACGGGACTGTCATCCACCCACAGCCAGTTGCCCATATCGAAGGTCATGCCGACAGGCGCGTCGTCGTTAAAATAATTTTCGATAGCCGCCAGCGTGCCGCAGTCGGTCTGATCGTTTTCCACCACCAGCTGCAGAGGCAGATCACGCAGCGACGAACCATCGACGCCGCGCTGATAGTGGCCTAATGAATATTTTATCAGGCGCGCGTTTAATTGCTCTGCCTCGCCGAGGTGGCGTGCCAGGTTGGGATTCAGCGTGCCTTCTTCGGTAAACAGCGCTTCCGGTACGGAATAGAACGTTGTCAGGCCAGCGTCGCTGATAGTCTCGCCCAGCGTGGAGAGCTGCTGCAGCTCCGCTTCGCTGAATAATTCGCGACGGATTTCAATACCGTCCGCGCCCGCGGCGGCAACAATCGGCACCACGGCCTGCTGGCCGCCCAGCTCTTTAAGACGATCGTGGCCATAGGCGGCCGTCACAATAATAATTTGGGGTTTCATCTTTTCCTCCACCCTGACGTTACAAAAACGTTAATTGGAACCGGTTCCAATGAAAAGGGGCGGCGTGCGCTTTTATGATCGCGCTCACGCTGTGAATAATTATTTGGGAATTTATTGGAAAAGCGTCACGCGGCGGTCTGGAGCAACCACCGCACGACAGAAAAGCGTGGAGATCAGGCGAACCTGGTGGAACTGCGAACAATCAGCTCGCCGGAGAAAAGCTGTTCACCGGGCGGCGATTCGTCGCCTTCAATGCGACGGATAACCTGCTCCAGCGCGGCGTAGCCGATCTGCTGCGTCGGCTGTTTCAGCGTGGTGATGCCGCCGCCGGCCAGTTCCGACCAGACCAGCTCGTCAAAACCCAGCAGGCCTAAATCTTTGCCCCAGTTCAGCTTCAGGCGACGGAAGCTGCGCGCAATCTGCAGCGTCAGCGCGCCGTTAACCGCCAGCACGGCGCAGCGATGGTGGCGATGGCGCTGCCAGAAATCGTGCAGCAGCCGATCCAGCCGTTCACTGTCGTTGAGCGACACTTCCGCCTGTTCCGCATGGCGCTGCGGATGAAGCACCATCGTCTCCCGGAACGCCTTCAGGCGCTCATGACGGGTATTCACGGTGCCCAGCGGCTCGGTGATAAACAGGATTGCCGCGAAATCCTCTTCGATCAGATGCGTGGTGACCTGCGTGGCGGCTTCATGGTTATTCAGGCCGACCACGTCACAGGCGAAATCGGGGATTTTGCGGTCGATCAGCACCATTGGCAGCAGCGACTGCTGCAGGTGGCTCAGCGCCTCTTCGCGCATCCCCACGGCGTTAACGACAATGCCCTCAACCTGATAGCTGCTGAGCAAATTCAGGTAGTGCTGCTCCTGATCCACTTCGTTGTTGGTATTGCACATCAGCAGGGTAAAGCCCTGCGCGCGGCAGGCCGCCTCAATGCCGCACATCACGTCGACAGAGTAAGGATTGGTGATATCCGCGATAATCAGGCCGATTAATCTGGTGCGCCCGCGCTTGAGGCCGCGCGCCATCTGGCTGGGTCGATAGTTGAGTTCGGCGATAGCGGTTTCAATCCGCTGTTTCAGGTCGGCGGAAAGAAGATGCTGCTCGCCGTTGAGATAGCGAGAAACGCTGGTTTTACCGGTGTTTGCTTTTTTGGCAACGTCGCTGATTGTCGCGCGTGCGGCCTTGCGGTTCATGGCGATCCTTGAACGAGTAAAAAGAGAGCAGCCATTACTGGGCTTAAATCAAAAGATAGCGGGTAATGGCGGAAAGCGGATCCGGCCATCATAAAGCATAAAAACGTGCTCGCCCACGGTCGGACGCACAATACAGAAAAGCCGGACAGAGGCTGTCCGGCTTCTTCAGCGTTACTGCAGCGGGCTGAGGGTGATTTCCACGCGACGATTCTGCGCTTTGCCTGCGGCGGTGCTGTTGGAGGCGATCGGGTTGTCCGGGCCCATGCCGCCGGTGCGGATACGGTTGGTCGCCACGCCCTGGCTAATCAGCGAGCTGGCCACGCTGTCGGCGCGCTGCTGCGACAGCGTCATGTTCAGCTGGCGGCTGCCGGTGCTGTCGGTATAGCCGATAATGTTGACGGCGGTTTTCGGATACTCTTTCAGCACCATCGCCACGCCGGTCAGGGTATTGGCGCCTGCAGGCTTCAGCGAGGCGCTGCTGCTGTCGAAGGTGACGTTATTCGGCATATTCAGCACGATATTGTCGCCCTGACGGGTAACGCTAACGCCGGTGCCGCGCATTTTTTCCCGCAGTTTGGCTTCCTGCACGTCCATGTAGTAGCCCGCGCCGCCGCCCAGCGCCGCGCCGGCTGCTGCACCAATCAACGCGCCTTTACCGCGATCTTTCTTGGAGGAGGAGAGCACGCCGACACCTGCGCCCAGTGCCGCGCCCAGTCCGGCGCCGATGCCGGCCTTGCCCGCCTGGCGTTCGCCGGTGTAAGGATTAGTGGTGCAACCCGACAGGGCAATGGTGCCGCTCAAAACCAGAGCGAGAGTAACAAAACGTTTTTTCATTAATAGCGGTTCCTGAACAGCGAGAGGCAAAAATTGCCTGAAAAAAAGCGATTATGCCGTCGCCGCAGGGAAAAAAAACCGTGTCGTGCTCCTAAATTGTAAAGAGACGCTACCCGAGGTTGTCGGGATGGCGGAAACAGTTGGTAGTATGATCGACCAGCAGCCCGCAGGCCTGCATAAATGAGTAACAGGTGGTCGTACCAACGAATTTAAAGCCGCGCTTTTTCAGCGCCTTAGACATAGCGTTTGAAACCGCGTTGAAGGTCGGTGCCTGACGATAATCGCCGTAGCGGTGCAGCTGCGGCTGGTGGTCGACAAACTGCCAGATAAAGTCAGCGAAATTTTCGCCAGCCGCCGCCATTGCCAGCAGCGCGCGTGCGTTGGCGACAATGGCCGTGAGCTTGCCGCGATGGCGGATCAGGCCGCTATCCTGCATCAGCCGATCGATATCGCTGTCGTTCATCTTCGCCACCTGCTCAGGATCGAAACTGCAGAAAGCCAGCCGGTAGTTTTCCCGCTTTTTCAGCACGGTTAGCCAGGAGAGGCCCGCCATTTGCCCTTCCAGGCAGAGCATCTCAAACAGCGCCCGCGCGTCGGTGACCGGCACGCCCCATTCCGTATCGTGATAGGCCAGATAGAGCGGGTCCTGAGTCACCCAGCCGCAGCGTTGCATAAGTAAAGCTCCTTCATTGACCATAAAAGTAGCGGGCGCCTTAGTCATCCCACACCTGCCTCGTTTTGATGGAAGTCGTGCTCCACCACAACAGCAGCGCCAGCAAGGCTATCGCGCCCAGCGTGGCGAACGCCGCGCCGTAAGAGTAGCGCGCGGCAATCAGGCCGGTTATGGCGGGGCTCAGGGCGGCTCCGATGCCCTGCATCAACATCACCACGCTCTGGCCCGCGTTGACATGCCCGCTGCCTCGCAGCAGGGAAACCACGTAGCCAGGCACCGCCACCCCCAGGATCCCGGCCGCAAGGCCGTCGAATATTTGCACGGGGATAACAAACAGAGGCGCAGAAAACGCCGAGGCTATCGCCGCCCGCAGCGGCAGGATCAGCAGCGCCGCCATAATAAGACGCGGATAGCCGTATTTTTCCACGCATCCTGACACATAAATCGCGACCGGCACCATGACCAGCTGCGAAATAACAACGGTCGCGGCCGCATAAAGACCGGGATTAACGGTACCGGCCATTGAGGCCGCGCGCATGCTCAACATCGGCAGCAGCGCCGCGTTCGCCAGGTGAAAAAGCAGCAGCGTCAGGCCGGTAAAAAACAGGGCAGGCTGGCGCGCCAGCTGCCACAGGCTCATCGATTCAGGGTTCTGATGGCGCTCTTCCAGGCCTCGCGCGACATCGTCGTCAATATCTTCGCTACGGATAGCCAGCGCGGCGGCGGCCGCGCAAACGGCCATCGCGGTCATCAGGATAAATACCGTGCCTAATCCCCAGAACCAGGCAGCGAAACCGGCGCAAACCGCGGCCAGCGTATTGCCTGCATGGCTCCAGGCCTCATTTCGTCCCATCTGGCGATGAAAAGCCTGCTGGCCGGTCAGCCCCAGCGTGATCCCGGAGACGGTTGGGCCGATAAACGCCGCCGCAACGCCTACGACAACCTGCGAAAACATCACCGTCCAGGCCTGATTGCTGTACCAAAGCAGCAGCGTCGCGACGGTAATCACCAGGCAGCCCAGCAGCACTATCACTCTTTTATGGCGCGTGGCGTCGGCGATCACGCCCGCCGGCAAGGTGGCCAGCAGCCCCGCTATGCCGCCGCAGGTCATCACAAAGCCAATTTCATCCGGACTCCAGTGTCGGCCGGTCAAAAAAATACCTAAAAAAGGGCCTAAACCGTCCCTGACATCAGCCAAAAAAAAGCTCATCAGACAAAGAGCCTGAAGCGATCGTGGCGACATGCATATTTCCTGTGTTGGCGGCGAGAAATTTCGGCACGATACAGCATGGCAGCGAAAGCCATTTTTGGGTATACCCGCCGCAGAGATCTGCAGCGCCAGCGCCCTGAATGCCGCCCGGGCGTCAGCGCGCGTTTCTCAGGTGAGCGGCAACGCCCGTTCGCCAGACCGCTACAGCGCGCTCTCCGGCACCGCATGCGCCGTGTTAGGCGGCGGCTCGGCGGTGAATTTCTCCACCTCCAGCTGCGCCATCTGACCACAGTTGCCCTGCGCCAGCCGCGAGCTGCCGAGATCAAAAGTCAGGCAGTTGACGTTGCCGTTTTTGCACAGCGTCTTCGGCTCGCTGGCATCGGCGGGATCGTACCATGCGCCTTCGCTGATGCGCACCACGCCCGGCCGAACATCCGCGGTGACGCGCGCGCCGACCAGAATCTGTCCGCGATCGTTAAAGGCTCTGACCAGATCGCCGGAGCGAATACCTCTGGCTTCGGCATCCTGTGGATGGATCAGCATCGCCTCGCGGTCGCTGACGGCGTATTTCTGACGCAGCGGCGTGTTATCCAGCTGGGAGTGCAGGCGATTGATCGGGTGCGCGGTGTTGAGCGACAGCGGATAGCGCTGCGCCTGCGGGCTGCCGTGCCACTCATGCGGCGGTTGCCAGCCAGGCAGGCCCGCGCAGTCGTCGTAGCGCATCGCGGCGATAGTTTTGGAGTAGATTTCAATTTTTCCGCTGGGCGTGCCGAGCGGGTTAAGCAGCGGATCGGCGCGGTAATCGGCAAAGCGCACCCACTGTTTATTCTCTGGCGGCACGGGGAAGCGAATATAGTTATTGGACTGCCAGAACAGATCGAACGGCGGCAGCGGCACGCCGGCGTTTCTGGCCTGCTGCTTCATGCCGTCATACAGTTTTTTCAGCCACTGCATTTCGTCCCGTCCTTCGGTAAAGGCCTGTTCCAGGCCCAGCCTGGCCGCGATCGCCCGGAAAATGTCAAAATCGCTGCGCGCTTCATGCTGCGGCGGCACGCACTGGCGCATCGGGAAGAGATAGAGCTGCGAATAGTCGCCGCCCATATCCATATCGTTGCGCTCGTAGCTGGTGGTGCAGGGCAGCACGATATCGGCATGCCTGGCGGTGGCCGTCCAGTAAGGTTCATGCACCACGATGGTTTCCGGACGTTGCCAGGCCTGCAGCAGATTATTGGTGTCCTGGTGATGGTGGAAAGGATTGCCGCCCGCCACGTAAACCATTTTGACGTCGGGATAAGTGGTTTCTTTGCCGTTGAAAGCGATAGTTTTACCGGGATTGGCGAGGCAGTCGGCGATACGCGCCACGGGGATCGGCGGCGGCGAACCGGCGGGCGCGGCGCCCGCGCTGATACCAGACAGAATGCCGCCACGCGCCGTCGGGCTGCCGCCGGAAGAGTAGTGGTAGCTGAAGCCGAAACCGCCGCCCGGCAGCCCGATCTGCCCGAGCATGGCGGCCAGCGTCACCAGCAGCCAGTGCGGCTGCTCGCCGCGGTGCTGGCGCTGAATGCCCCAGCCGGCCATGATCATGGTGCGCTGACTCGCCATTCGTCTTGCCAGCTGGCGCAGCTGCTCCGGCGCGACGCCGCAGATCTCGCTCGCCCATTCCGCGCTTTTGACCACGCCGTCGTTTTCGCCCAGCAGGTAGGCGCGAAATTTCTCAAAACCGGTGGTGTAACGGGCGAGAAAAGCTTCGTCATGGCGTTTCTCCACCAGCAGCGTATGCGCCAGGCCGAGGATCATCGCGGCATCGGTATAGGCTTTCGGCGCGATCCATTCGGCATTCAGCGCTTTGGCGCTGTCGGTGCGCACGGGATCGATACAGATAACCGGCGTGCCTTTGGCGGCCAGCGCCTGAAAACCTTCCAGCCCGACGTGATCCGGTACGTTCCAGCTGTTTTTCAGCGTCACCAGCGGATTGCAGCCCCACAGCACTACCAGCTCGCTGTTTTCCACCACCACTGGCCAGCTGGTCTGCTGCTCGTAAACCTCCATCGATCCAACCACGTGCGACATAATCACCTGCGCGGCGCCGGTGGAGTAATCGCCGCTGTAGCCCAGGAAGCCGCCCGCAAGGTTCATCAGGCGATGCAACAGCGCGCGACAGTTATGCAGCATCCCGGTGCTTTTCCAGCCGTAGGAACCGGCATAGATAGCGGATGGGCCATGTTCCCGCTGCAGCCTGCTGATTTCACCGGCGACCAGCTCCGTCGCCTTTTCCCAGCTGACTTTTACCCACTTGTCGCGACCACGCAGCGTGGTATCGCCGGCAGGCCCGTGTTCCAGCCAGCCCTGGCGCACCATTGGCGCAGTAATGCGGTTAGCGGCATGAACCTGATAAGGCGCCATAGTAATCAGCTCGTTAGGTGCGGGATCGTCCTGTACCGACTGCACGCCGACCATTTTGCCGTTCTCCACCAGCGCTTCGAAAGCGCCCCAGTGCGCGGCGGTCAGAATACCTTTGCGGGCGGGCCTGAGCGCCGTAAACAGCGGCATCGCCTGGCTGATGGCCTGCGCCAGCGCGGATTTGGCGTAGATCAGCTCGAGCGAGCCAGCCGCCAGCAGCGCGCCGCTCGCGGCCAGAAAGTGGCGGCGGCTGACGCCGGAACCGTTATTCTTCATGATGTTCTCCCTGTTCAGCCGGCTTCATATCGCTGGCGTGTTCCTGAACGTAGCGCGTCAGCAGGCGCAGCTGCTCCGTATCCAACGAGGTGCGCGACGCCATTCCCTTGATCACGCCCGTCCACTGATTGGCCGTGTAGCGATCGGGCGCGGTCAGTCCGTGGCAGCCGGTGCAGTTAGCGGTCATCAGGCTGGCGGCGTACTGCCAGAGTTGCTGCCGATCGGCGATCAGCGTGTCGCTGGCGACTTGTAACCGCAGCGAAACACGATGCCAGCGCGTATCCGTCTGGCTTTCCTGCTCCGTAGCGAGGATTTTTATCTGCGGCGCGGCTTCTGGCGCGATTATCGCGCTGATCACGCGTTTGCCTTTGGCTGCGTAAATGGCGCCGGTCACGCCTTCCTGCTGCCAGCCTCGCAGCTCGGCTTCCGTGCGACCATTTTCATGTCGCAACGGAAGGAGTTCGACCGCCGGAAACAGCGTGCCGGCGGCAAGATTATCGTCGGAAGAGAGCGTAAAAGGCTGCGTGCTGATGGCATAAAGCGGGCGAGTATCGATTTTGTCGGCGGCGGCCAGCGCGGTTAGCTGCGCCGCGCCGGAAGCGTTGCTGGCACGCATATCGGGCAGGATATGTGCCACGCCGCGATGGCAGTCGATACAGGTTTCACCGCTTTTGATGGCGACGGGATGCGCTTTTCTCGCCTCGGGCCGCTGCTCCAGTATATCCATCGCGGCGTAGCTGTGGCAGCTACGGCAGGTCGCGGAGTCTTCAGCCTTCATCTTTCGCCATACCGATTCCGCCATCGCCAGCTTGTGGGCGTTGTATCGCTCTTCGGTCGCCAGCTTGCCGGTCAGTTCGCCCAGCAGATCTTTACTTGCGGCCAGCTTGGTCATCATATAAGCCGCAGGCTGAGTGGGAATATGGCAGTCGGCGCAGTCGGCGCGAATACCGGCGTGATTCTGGAAGTGGACGCTGCCCTGATATTCCGCCAGCGGCCGCTGCATACTGTGGCAGGAGACGCAAAAAGTGGTGTCGCTGGTCTTATGCAGCGCCACCGCGCTGCCCGCGACGATCGCCAGCACGGCCATCGTTACCAGCAGGGCTAACAGCGCGAGCGGCCAGCGGCGCTTGCGGAAACTATTCATATAAACTCCTGTAATTTATGGATATCCTTGCCATATAAAAAGCAAAGCTTACTTATCCCATAAAACGGGCTGGCTAAATTTGTGGCGAATCAATAAGGCGGCAATTTGTGAAATGAAAGTGATGTAACGCGCGGCGCGCGGTTTTTGCGAGAGGTTTATGACTGGCCGTTTTCGCGCAGAATGATGGGTTTTGCTCTGTAAAGACGGCTGGCTGAGTGGCTAATTTCGGAAACGCAGTCCCCAGCCCGGCGTTTTGTTGGAATTAATCATAGAGCCAGCGACCCGCTTTGGCTGATTCAGCAAACATTTTTACCGTCAGCGGCGGTCTTTTATCAGTAATTTCAGCAATCAGTTTGCGGCCTTTAAGTAGCCTTTTAAAAAAAGGTATTTTTATGACAGGGCAATAATATGACATATCAATCACAGAGGTATCTATACCAAATTTCTCCCCAAAATCCTGAATAGCAAAAGGCAGTTCATCTGGCGACGAATAATCCTGTAATTGAGTCTCCAACTCTAAGGGAACAGGTTTAAATCCCCATGTCAGAGGTACGGAAAGTTCCCTGCGGAAAAATTCCAGAACTTCATCTTCAGTTACCATAATTTATCATTTCCTCTGGCGATTTCATTATAATCGCGTACGGTTTTATAAGAAATTAGCGATACGTCAGAGGCTAAAATCGCCCATCCAACCACCGGTATCGTTCGTCCTACAAACGCGCTGATTTTAGCAGTCATTCTGGGCTTTATTGTCCACGGGGTGTAACCGCCAATAAACGTAGGAAGTCTGATTCCATAGGGAAATTTTTTTTGACCAAAAAATTTACGTGAGGCTTTTGAAAGACGTGAGGTTCCCTCTATTGCGTCACGAGGCTTTGCGCGCGTTGGCTGGTCGTTTCTTGCGGCATACAGAGCGACGACCGCACCAAAATCAGCCATACCTAACCCAAGTTGCTCAACCGTTTTTTCGCAAAAAATCATAAAAAATAGTTCAGATGCTTTTAAATTTCTCCTGCCCGCATAAAAATAAGTTCCATTTAGTTCTTCAATCGTATCCATATTTACCATCCATGTTTGCAATTAGTCCTTGCTCGATTTCTTGCAAGCGGAATAGACACATCGAGCTGATACGTTGACCTTATAATAAAATTACGCCTGCGATGCAAACAAGTAATTGCAGCGCGCGGACTTTCTCGCGAAATGCTGTCTGCATTTTATTTTTACGACTGTGGCGGCGCGCGGCATAACCTGCAGCCGCTTACGCGATACAGGCAAGGCCCTTGTCTGAACAACAAAGGCCTTATTGAGAAGTCAGGATGCTGGCGGCACCGTACGGGCGAAGCTCTCCCGCTGGAACATTTTCTCCGTCAGCTTCACCAGCGCAGGGCGATCCACGCACCAGTTAGGGATCACGCGGCGAAAATTCAGAAAACCAATCAGGCAGGCGACGGCGATATCCGCCACGTTAATGCTGTCGCTGTTAATGGTCACGCCTTTGGCCGCCTCTTTTTCCAGCGCGTCCAGGCCACGCTGAATTTTTTCGCGCTGGCGCAGCAGCTGGCTTTCCATCTGCAGCTCCGGCGGCCGCATCTGCTCGCGCAGCAGGATCACGCCCGCGTCGCCGATGCCGTCCGCCAGCGCTTCCAGCTGCTGCACCTTCAGCGCCGCCAGGCGATCGTCCGGCATCAGCGCGGGCGCGATATCCAGCTGCTCCAGATAAGCGGCAATGATATGGGAGTCGTACCAGACCTCCTCCGGGCTGACCACCAGCGCAGGCACTTTGCCCAGCGGGTTATAGCGCGGCACGTGGCTCTCGTCGGTCCACGGCGACTCGTTGATAAATTCGAAAGTGATGCCTTTTTCCAGCAGGATCACCGAAATTTTCCGCACAAAAGGACTGGTATAGCTGCCGATTAGTTTCATTACGCAAATTCTCCCTTCGGGACCGGTTGCAGATTATTCTCCCGGAAACAGGAATGGATTCAGGCTGCTGCGGGAAAAGCCTTCCTGTTCCATTCGCGCGTCCAGCACCAGCGAGGCAAGGTCGTCGGCGACCGGCTCCACGGCCGGATCTTTTTCCTGATAAAGCAGTTTGATATAGGTGCCGCAGTCGCCGCAGCTCTCAGCTTTAACCGGCGCGCCTTCGCTTTCCAGCGACCAATAATGCAGATTCTGCGTCTCTTCGCAGTTGCTGCATCTGGCGCGCACCACATGCCATTCGCTTTCGCAAAGGTTGCAGTGCAGATAGCGCAGGCCGCCCTGCTGCGTATCCATATGCACCACGCCGGAAACCGGCACGCTACCGCAAACCGGACAAAACTGCCGCTGTTCGCCATATTCGGCGCGCGCTTTGCCGGGGATCAGCGCCGCCATCTGCGCCCAGTAAATCGAGAGCGCCGCCCAGACAAAAGGCGATTTATCGCTGGCGATCTGCGTAAAGTCATTGGCGAACAGCGCGCTGGCCATCGCCTCCAGCTCCGGCGCCGATGCTTTTTCGAGGTTTTCCAGCACCGCCAGCGCCTGGCCAGACATCTCCGGCTTCAGCTCGGCGATCAGCGAATGCAGCAGCCGCTGCCAGTGCGCATCGCGCGGCAGCGTTTCGATATCCAGCGGCGGCTTGCCGATACGTGCGGCTTCCGCCAGACGCGCCTGCAAATCGAGCCGCAAAGGATGATCGTAGAGCACGATCTCCTGCGCGCTGGCGATAACGGCCGCGAAGCGCAGATAGTCGCCCAGCGGATTTTTCGCCGCCAGCTGACGCAGTCTCGCGGCGCGGCGGGCATACAAATTTTTCAGCCTGGGGAAAAGTAACGGCGGAATCATCTCCGCCGTTTTTATTTCGCCTTTTTCCAGCTGCTCCTGCGGGATTATGCGAATAGTCATCAGGGATTCCTGTTATTTAGGCTGCCGCTGGCGGAGCGTGCGATACCAGCGTGGATGATGCTTATGCGCCCAGCGGTCGGTTACCCAGCCTTCCACCATCGCGGTCAGCGTTCCCTTTACCCACAGAGCGGCGTAAACGTGAACCATAATCACGATAATCAGGCCGACAGCCGCAACGGAGTGAACCAGCAGCGCCAGGCGGATCGTCGGGATGGAGAAAGCGTCCGCGAACCAGGGCCGCCAAATCACAATACCGCTGGCCAACAGCAGCAGCAGGCTGGCGATAGCGGCCCAGAAAACGCACTTCTGTCCAAAATTATAGCGTCCGGTATCGCCAACTTCCTCGTTCAGGGCAATTTTATGAATATTTTTCGCCCACAGCAGATCCTCGCGCTCTGGTAGATTGTGTCGCCAGTAGCGAAAAAACATCAGCAGAAAGGCGAAAAACATCACCGTGCCGATAAAGGGATGCAGCAGGCGCGCCAGCTGCGGCGTGCCCAATATCTGCATCAGCCAGTTCAGCGAGGGAAAGAAAAAGCCCAGGCCGCTGACGGCGGCGAAAATAAAGCTCAGGGCGACTATCCAGTGATTGATGCGTTCCGGCGCGCTGTAGCGCTGAATGCGATTGCGCTTCATGGCTGTTCCTCTCTGTCGTTATGCTCTTCTTCTTCAACCCGGTTAGGGCCGACGCCCACGTAGTGAAACAGGCTGGCGGCAAAGGTGGCGGCGAAGCCGATAGCGGCCAGCGGTTTCCAGACGCCTTTCCAGAACGTGACCGCCGGACTGATGCAGGGATTTTCCGGCAGGCCGTGATAGAGCTGCGGCTCGTTGGCGTGGTGCAGCACGTACATCACATGAGTGCCGCCGACGCCGGCGGGATCGTACAGCCCGGCGTTGGCGTAGCCGCGAGATTTCAGTTCGCTGACGCGTTCCGCCGCCAGCTGCTGCATCGCCTCTTTGCTGCCGAAATGGATTGCGCCGGTCGGGCAGGTTTTCACGCAGGCGGGTTCCTGACCTACGGCCACGCGATCGACGCACAGCGTGCACTTATAGGCGCGATTGTCCTCTTTATTCAGGCGCGGCACGTTGAACGGGCAGCCCGCGATGCAGTAACCGCAGCCGATGCAGTGTTCCGACTGAAAATCGACGATGCCGTTGGCGTACTGAATAATCGCGCCCGCCGCCGGGCAGGCTTTAAGGCAGCCGGGATCGGCGCAGTGCATACAGCCATCCTTGCGGATTAGCCACTCCAGCTTGCCGTGCGCTTCCGTTTCCGAAAAACGCATCACCGTCCAGGCTTTGGCGCTTAAATCGGTGGGGTTATCGTAAACGCCCTGATTGCTGCCGACCTCTTCGCGGATATCGTTCCATTCAGAGCAGGCAACCTGACAGGCTTTGCAGCCGATACAGGTGGTGACGTCGATTAGCTTCGCCACCTCCTGCTGATGATCCCTTGCCCGTGGCGGCGGCGTAGCGCTGTTGGTGGCGGAACGACGGAGAATATTTTGTGTTTGCAGTGACATAAGCTTCCTCAGATTCTCTCGACGTTGACAAGAAAGGCCTTATATTCCGGCGTTTGCGAGTTGGCATCGCCGACCGACGGCGTCAGCGTGTTGGCGAGAAAGCCCTTTTTAGCGCTGCCCTCGAAGCCCCAGTGGCAGGGAATGCCGATGGTATCGACCATTTTGCCGTCGATCGGCAGCCGCCGCAGGCGTTTGGTCACCACTGCTTTCGCTTTGATATAGCCACGCTTAGAGCTGACCCTGACCCAATCGCCCGCCTTAATGCCTTTTTCCGCCGCCAGCTCCGCGCCAATCTCGACAAACTGTTCCGGCTGCGCGATAGCGTTCAGCAGCGCGTGCTTGGTCCAGTGGCGGAAAAGCTCGGTAATGGAGTAAGTGGTGGCGACGCAGGGGAACCGATCGGCACGGCCCAGCGCGGCGGCGTCCGCTTTAAACAATCGCGCGACGGGGCTGTAGACCACGGCGGGATGCAGCGGATTGGTGCCGATAGGGCTTTCCATCGGTTCGTAATGCTCGGGGAAAGGCCCGTCGCTGAGCTTATCGAGCGCGAAAAGATGGCCCATGCCGTCCGGCAGCATAATAAAAGGCCCGATTTTCTGCTGCGGCGGCGCAGTAACGGGATAATCCGGCACGTCCAGGCCCTGCCAGCGCTGGCCATTCCACTCCAGCAGCGGCCGTCGGGGATCCCAGGCTTTGCCCTGCGCGTCGGCCGAGGCGCGGTTGTAAAGAATGCGGCGATTCAGCGGCCAGGCCCAGGCCCAGCCGTTGACCGCGCCCAAACCGGACGGATCGGCATTGTCGCGTCGCGCCATCTGATTGCCGCTTTCCGTCCAGCTGCCCGCGTAGATCCAGCAGGCGCAGGCGGTAGTGCCGTCATCCCGCAGCTCGGCGAAAGAGTTGATCTGCTGGCCTTTTTTCAGGATCACCCGACCTTCGGCGTCCACAATGTCCGCCAGCGCTTTGCCGTTGTTCTCGCGCGCCACCTCTTCCGGCGCGGGCGACCAGGGATCGCTGTAGTCCCAGTTCATCGCCAGCAGCGGCTCCGGCGCGGTGCCGCCTTCGCGACGATAGAGCTCGCGCAGGCGCAGAAAGATATTGCCCAAAATGCGACCGTCGTGCAGCGCTTCGCCCGGCGGCTCGGCGGCGGCCCAGTGCCACTGCAGGCAGCGCGAAGAGTTGGCGACGGCGCCTTCTTCTTCGGCAAAGCAGGAGGAAGGCAGGCGGAAAACTTCCGTCTGGATGGCGGCGGGATCGACATCGTTAAACTCGTCGTGACGCTGCCAGAAGCTGGCGGTTTCCGTGCTGAGCGGATCGATCACCACCATATATTTCAGCGTGGAGAAAGCGCGGATCGCTTTGTTTTTATCCGGGAAGGCGGCCAGCGGGTTAAAGCCCTGAATCAGGTAGCCGTTGAGTTTTCCCTGCGTCATCATTTCAGCCTGGGTCAGGCAGTCATAGTTTTTATCCCACTTTGGCAGCCAGTCGAAGCCCCAGCTGTTCTCCTTCTGCGCGCGATCGCCGTAGAAGCTCTTCATCAGGCTGACGAAAAATTTCGGCGTATTCTGCCAGTAGTTGACCTGATCCGGCAGGATACCGCCAGGCGTGACCTGCTGCAGATAGCTTTCCAGCGTGGTCTGCTTTTCAGACGGCAGCGTCAGATAGCCCGGCAGGCTTTGCGAAAGCAGACCCAGATCGGTGAAACCCTGCACGTTGGAGTGGCCGCGCAGCGCGTTGATGCCGCCGCCCATCATGCCGATATTGCCCAGCAGCAGCTGTACGATAGCCGCCGCGCGGATAATCTGCGAACCGTTGGAATGGTGCGTCCAGCCCAGCGCGTAAAGGATGCTGGCAGTGCGGTCGGCAACGCTGGTTTCGGCAAGTAGCTGGCATATTTGCAGAAAATCTTCCTGCGAGGTGCCGCAAATGCGATGAACCAGCTCCGGCGTGTAGCGACTGGCATGCGTTTTCAGCAGGTTCAGGACGCAGCGTGGATGGCTCAGCGAATCATCGCGCCTGGCGTGGCCCTGTTCATCCCGCTCGTACTGCCAGCCCGTTTTATCGTACTGGCGTGTAGCCGCGTCGTAACCGCTAAAAAGACCTTCGTCGAAAGCGTAATTTTCGCTGACGATCAGCACAGCATTGGTGAAATTCCTGACATATTCCCACTGAACGTGCTCGTACGTCAGCAGATAGTTGACCACGCCCATCAGGAAAGCGGCATCGCTGCCGGCGCGGATTGGGGCGTAGAGATCGGCCATCGCCGCCGAGCGGTTAAAGCGTGGGTCCACCACAACAACTTTTGCACCGTTGCGAATTTTCGCCTCTGTCACCCATTTAAAGCCCACCGGATGCGCTTCCGCCGGATTACCGCCCATAATCAGGATCAGGTTGGCGTTTTTGATATCGGTCCAGTTGTTGGTCATGGCGCCGCGGCCGAAGGTCGGCGCCAGCGCCGAGACGGTGGAGCCGTGGCAGAGCCGCGCCTGGTTATCAATCGCCAGCATGCCCAGCGCGCGGGCGAACTTCTGATCGAGCAGCCCGGTTTCGTTGCTGGCCGCCGAAGAGCAGAGCATACCTGTGGTCAGCCAGCGGTTGACGGTGACGCCTGCGGCATTCCTGATCTGAAAATTGGCGTCGCGATCGTCCTTCATCAAACGGGCGATGCGGGTAAAGGCTTCCTCCCAGCTGATACGCTGCCAGCGATCCGATCCGGGCGCGCGGTACTCCGGATACTTCAGACGCTGTTTGCTGTGAATATAGTCCAGCACGCCAGCGCCTTTGGGACAGAGCGAACCGCGGCTGACCGGATGATCGGGATCGCCTTCAATATGATAAATAGAGGAAACGGCATTTTTTGCGCCGTCGCCAAGGCTGTAGATCAGCATGCCGCAGCCTACCGAGCAGTAGGTGCAGTTATTGCGGGTTTCGCGGCCGCGGAGAAGTTTATATTGGCGGATTGCGCCTGCGGCGGGCAGCGGCGTAAAGCCGAGCAGGGCCAGGGAAGTGCCTGCCATGCCGCCCGCGCAGATTTTAAAAAAGCTTCGTCTGTTTACCTGCATCTTATTTGCCTGCGTTTCTTTCCATGAGCGGGCAAAATAACAGTATGCAAAGTGCAAAAATTGACACGGATCAAACAGGGTTCTTTTTGTGCTTTTTGCCGCGATAAAACAATTTTGCGCTGATTATTGTTTTGCGGTCGATCGATCGCGGGTTCAGAATTGCAGGCGCAAAGTGACGGCGGGCAAGAAAGGTGAGCGAAATGAGTCAATCAGATAAACAGGATCGGGCGGGCGTCAGTCAGGTTGCGGTCTGGCAGCGCGACGCGCTGGAGACGGCGCAGCAAGACTGGCTGGCGGATGAAGTGCCGGTGGCGCTGGTCTATAACGGCATCTCGCACGTGGTGATGATGGCCACGCCGAAAGATCTTGAGGCTTTCGCCCTCGGTTTTTCCCTCTCGGAAGGGATAATCAGCTCGCCTGGCGATATCTACGGCATGGAGATTCAGCCCTCCTGCGGCGGGCTTGAGGTACAGGTAGAGCTTTCCAGCCGCCGTTTTATGGGGCTGAAGGAGCAGCGCCGCGCGATGGCGGGCCGTACCGGCTGCGGCGTTTGCGGCGTGGAGCAGCTGGCGGAAATCGGCAAGCCCATAACGCCGCTGCCTTTTACTCAGACCTTCGCGCTGGATCGGCTGGATACGGCGCTGGCGCAGCTGAAAAGCTATCAGCCCGTCGGCCAGCTTACCGGCTGCACGCATGCGGCGGCCTGGATCGCGCCGGACGGCAATCTGGCAGGCGGTTGTGAAGATGTGGGTCGCCACGTCGCGCTGGATAAGCTGCTGGGCTTGCGCAGCCGCCAGCAGAGCTGGCAGCAGGGCGCGGTGCTGGTTTCCAGCCGCGCCAGCTACGAGATGGTGCAGAAATCGGCGATGTGCGGCGTGGAGATCCTGTTTGCGGTTTCCGCCGCGACAAAACTGGCGGTCGAGGTCGCGCAGCGCAGCAACCTGACGCTGGTGGGCTTCAGCAAGCCGGGCCGCGCCACTGTCTATACGCATCCGCAGCGGCTGGTTTAAGCCACCACGATCTTCGGCAGCGCTCTTTCGAGTTCAACCAACGCCTGCGCGCCTGTCGCGCCGCTGTCGGTCACCAAGACCGCAATCTGCTCAATGCTGGCGTACTGCATCCGGCTGCTGAGGCCCAGCTTGCTGTGATCGGCTAACAGGATAGTCTGGCTGGCCTGGCGAACCATCGCGCGAGCGATAGCGGCTTCGTAAGGATGGAAACTGCTGGCGCCGTTTTTGCTGTCGATAGCGGTTGGCGACAGCATCGCCACGTCCGCCCGATAGCGGCAAATCTCCTCTATGGTCAGTTCGCCGCGCGTTTCCTGCGCGCCCGCCTGCATCGCGCCGCCGAGCAGGATAACGCTGTTGTTCAGCTGTTCGCCTTCTTCAGCGGCGGCAAGCTTTAGCGCGGCCTGCAGACTATTGGTGATAATGGTCAGGCCGGACATGGTGCGTAGCTCTTCCGCCAGCATGGTCGTGGTGCTGCCCGCGTCGACAAACAGCGTCTGGCCCGGTTTTAACAGCCCGACGGCGGCGCGCGCGATAGCGCGTTTTTCTCTGGCGCGCGCTGCGCTGCGCACGGTCAGCGGCGGCTCCGCTGGCGTATCGACAGCCATCAGGCCGCCATGTACGCGACGAGCGGCGCCCAACGCTTCCAGCTCGATAATATCCCGCCTGGCCGTTTCGCGTGACACGCCTAACTCATTGATAATACGCTCGGTGCTGACATGGCCGAGCGTGGCCAGCAGCGCGCGGATGCGGTGCAGACGCGTTTCCTGAAGCATAACGAATTCCCTTAACCGAAGAGTGTTTACAGCCTATCCGACAAACGCTCGCCGTGCATGTGTATTTGATTGTATTTGTGTATTTAGTTGCATTTTAGCAAAAAGGCGTCATGATGAAAACAGACGGGCCGCCGCCCTCCATCCTTTCGCAACGGGAGTTCTCATGGCTACACGTTCGACCATTATGGATACTAATAGCTTTCGCGCAGAGCACGCCGCTGGCCTGGACGCCGGAACGCGCGAGTTGACCGATAAACGCAGCCGGGTGCTGGGCGAATCCTACCGTCTGTTCTACCGCAAGCCGGTGCATCTGGTGCGGGGCGAAGGGCAATATTTATGGGATGCGGCTGGCGAAAAATATCTGGATGCCTATAACAATGTCGCCAGCATCGGCCATTGCCATCCAGCGGTTATCGACGCGGTTTATCAGCAGATGCAGCAGCTGAATACCCATACGCGCTATCTGCACGAGCGCATCCTCGACTATTCCGAAGATCTGTTGGCCACGATGCCTGGCGAGATCGATCGCGCCATGTATATGTGTACCGGCTCGGAGGCGAACGATCTGGCTATTCGCGTGGCGCGCGCCTACAGCGGCGGCACCGGCATTATCGTCAGTCAGGAAGCCTATCACGGCACCAGCGATCTGACTTCCGGCGTTTCGCCCGCTTTGGGTTCCGGTCAGCCGCTGGCGGCGACTACCCGTCTGGTGGCGCCGCCCGATCGCTATCGCGTCACCGCGCCGGATTTGGGCGACTGGTTCGCTAATGAAATCCAGAAGCAGATTGACGACATGGCGGCGCACGGCATTAAGTTCGCCGGTTTCCTCGCCGATTCGATCTTCTCCTCCGACGGCGTGTTGCCCGGGCCGAAAGGTTTTCTGCAAAAGGCGATCGAGGTGGTGCATAAAAACGGCGGCATTTTTATCGCCGATGAAGTGCAGCCCGGTTTTGCCCGTACCGGCGAGGCGTTCTGGGGATTCGCGCGGCACGATGTCGTGCCCGATATCGTCACTACCGGCAAACCGATGGGCAACGGCATTCCCGTTTCCGCACTGCTGGCGAAAAGCGACGTGCTGGCCGCCTTCAGCGACAGCATTCCCTACTTTAATACCTTCGGCGGTAATCCGGTGGCGATGGCGGCGGCGCAGGCGGTGCTGAAAGTCATTAAAGAGGAGCGGCTGCAGGAACACAGTCGCCTTGTCGGTGCAAAACTGCTTAAAGAGCTGCAGACGCTACAGGAGAAGTATGAATGCGTGGGCGACGTGCGCGGCGCGGGTCTGTTTATCGGTTTCGAGCTGGTGAAAGAGAAAAGCAGCAAAACGCCGGACAAGCAGCTGGCGCTGGACGTGACCGAAAAGCTGCGGGAGAACCGCGTGCTGACCTCGGTGGCCGGGCCGTTCGGCAACGTGCTGAAGCTGCGTCCGCCGCTGGCTTTTCAGGAAAGCGATATCGACTGGCTGGTCGGTGCGCTGGATAAATCCCTTAGCGCGGCGCTGCGTTAGGAGGAAAAGAGGGAGAGCGATCGACGCGTTCCCTCTTTATTCTTTACGCCGCTGCGGTTTCCTGCGAAAAGCTGGCTTCCATCCGCGCCCAGGCTTCGTTCATATCTTCCGCCAGGCTGAACAAGCCGGAAGTGCCGACGATAAACACATCCACGCCGGAGGCCGCAATCTGCTTAAAAGTGCCCGCATTGCAGGAGCCGTCGATCTCGGTGAGATAGCGCCAGTTATGCTGTTCGCGCAGGCGGATCAGCTGGCGGATTTTATCCAGCGTCTGCGGGATAAATTGCTGTCCGGCAAAGCCGGGATCCACCGACATTACCGTGATCTTATCCAGCAGATGCGCGTACTCCATAATAGCCTGCGCGGGCGTCGCCGGATTAAGCACTACGCCGCAGCGTTTGCCGGCCTGTTTAATCTGCGTCAGCAGGCGGAAAATCTTATTATTCGCCGTTTCAGGATGAAAGCTAATAATATCTGCGCCCGCCTCCAGGCACATAGGAATAATATCTTCCGGGTGATTAACCATCAGATGCACATCGATCGGCACGTCGGTTATTCTGCGCAGGTTTTCAATAAAGAAAGGCGACAGCGTAATATTCTTCACATAGCTGCCATCCATAATATCGACATGATAGAAAGCGGCTTTGTCATTCATCGCCTCAATTTGCTCGCGAAAGCGGGTTAAATCCATACACATCAGTGAAGGTGAAAATTTCGCGTTCATATTCATTTTCCTGTGATCAGGTCTTAATGAAAGAGGGCAATCAGTTTGCCGAGAATAATGCCCACTACGCCGAAGTCCGCGTCGCCGAAGGTGGTGGAGGCGAAGCCGAGATCGCCCATCAGCGGCAGCAGAATAGCGGGCAGGAAGGAAATCAGCAGGCCCTGGACGAAAGCGCCGATCATTGCGCCGCGTCGGCCGCCGGTGATATTGCCGTAGACGCCAGCGGTGGCGCCGCAGAAGAAGTGCGGCACCAGGCCAGGCACGATCACGCTCAGCCCGAACAGCGGACAAAGGAACATGCTGATCAGACCGGCGGCGAAGCTGCACAAAAAGCCGATAATCACCGCGTTAGGCGCAAAGGGGAAGACGGTCGGGCAGTCGAGCGCCGGTTTGGCATCTTTCACCAGTTTATCGGCGATGCCTTTGAAGGCCGGCACGATTTCCGCAATCACCATGCGCACGCCCGCCAGGATAATGTAGACGCCGGCCGCGAAGGTAATGGACTGGATAATGGCGAACACCAGGAAGTTCTGGCCGCCGCTGACCTGGCTTTCGGTGAACGCCTTACCGGCGATCAGCACCAGCGCCACAAACAGAATCATCATAGTTAAAGAGATCGCCACCGAAGAATCCCGCAGGAAATTCAGTGATTTCGGCACCTTAAGCTCTTCCGTGGAAGGACTGCCTTTGCCGACGACCTTGCCGACCAGCGCGGCCAGCAGATAGCCGGTTGAGCCGAAATGACCCAGCGCCAGATCGTCAGAGCGCGTAATTTTGCGGGTAAAAGGCTGTAGGATAGCGGGGCAAACCACCATCATCGCGCCGAGGATCAGCGAGCCGGTAGCGACCAGCCAGAAGCCGCTAAAGCCGCCGACCGACAAAATTACCGCCAGCATCGCGGACATATATAACGTATGGTGGCCGGTCAGAAAGATATATTTCAGCGGCGTGATACGCGCCAGCACGATATTAATCAGCATACCGAACACCATAATCATCGCGGTGGCCGTGCCGTAATTCTTCTGCGCCAGCGCCGCCATTGCGTCGGTGTTAGGCACTACGCCCTGAATATTAAAAGAGTGTTCAAACAGCTGGCTAAAGATGGTCAGCGTGGCGGCGATTAAATTCGCGCCCGCAATCAGAATCAAAAAGCCCATAATGGTTTTCAGCGTGCCGGAAATCACTTCTGAAAACGCTTTTTTCTGCAGCAATAAGCCGATCAGTGAAAAAAGGCCGACCAAAATCGCTGGCGTTCCAAGAACGTCCTTAATAATAAACTGAAGCATAAACGACTCCGTGCGTTTGAAGTGCCGCGTTTTTATAAGTGTTCGGCCAGGATCTCTTTAATTCTGGCGTTATCCAGCAGGTTATTCAGGCCGAATACCTGCGCGTCGTGATCGGCGAGCCGGTCGGCAATATCCTGCGCGCTTAAGATTAAATCCGCCTGTTCCGAACGGGCGGTGGTTAAATCGGTATGGCTGACCTCCGCTGTTTTACCTAATTCGGCGAGGATTTTTTTCACGTTCATTTCAACGATAAAACTGCTGCCTAATCCATTACCACAAACAATCAGCACTTTTTTCATATGGTTTTCTCCACGGAGGAATCGCTAACGGCAGCCGCGAGGGCTGGCAGGGTAGTCGCCGACAGCAGCTGCTGCAGGCGGGAATCGTCGCTAAACAGCTCGGCCAGCTCGCCGATCATTTTGATGTGCTCTTCGCCGGAGACGGCGCTAAGCAGGATCACCACATAAACGGGGTCGTTCTCCTCGCTGGCGAAACTGACGCCCTGATTAACGCGCAGCAGCGAGAGCGCATTTTTTAGCGCGCCTTCTTCCGGACGCGCATGCGGCATCGCCAGGCCGGGCGCGAGCACGTAATAAGGGCCAAGCTCGGCGTGAGAACGAAAGATCGCTTCCAGATAATCGGGCGCGATGGCCTCTCTGGCCAGCAGCGGTGCGGCCGCCTGACGGATTGCTTCCTGCCAGTTGCTGACGCTTTCGGTTAGCTGAATAGTTTCAGGATGAAGCCAGTTCGACAGCATAATCGCTCTCCGGTAATTGTCTCGCCTGCACTTTAGGCGGTTTTCTGCGCGCTTTTCCGTGACTGCCGTCGCAAAAGTTAGCGCTAACATCAATAATGTTAAATTTTGTGTTATCGCTAACATTTTTAACGCCGCTTTCTGGCGAGGAGAAGCGTGACGCGCTGATAATTGCCGGGAAAAGGTGGCCGGGGTAGTGAGCTGCGCGGCTTCGCAGAACGCGCAAAGGATCGCTTTTAACGTGGCGCGACGGGAGATTTGGTTTTAAGCTGCGTCCAGTTGAAACAGCTGGCTGCAGGAGAATGCATGGCAGAAAAACGGCGGCGCAGTACCGGGAAAAGTACGCTGGCCGATGTCGCCCGACTGGTTGGCGTCAGTACGATGACGGCATCACGCGCGCTGCGGATGCCGGAAAAAGTCTCTTCCGACATCCGCGAAAAAATCGATGCGGCGATAGCCGAGCTGGGCTATGTGCCTAACGTGCAGGCACGTAATCTGGCTTCGGCTTCCTCAAAGCTGATCGCTATGGTGGTTCCCTCTTTCGCCACGCCGGGTTGCGCGGCGGTGTCGGAAGCGCTGCAGGAGATACTGCGGCCGCAGGGATACAATATGCTGCTGGCCGAAGCCAGGCATTCGGCGGCTGGCGAAAACGACCTGATCGAAATGCTGCTCTCTTATAATCCGGCCGCGATGGTGCATTTTAATTTCGATAACGTGGAGACCGCACACCGCTTATTAAGCAATTCGGGCTTGCCGGTGATGGATATTGGCGGCGTGCATCACGATTCGGCGGGCATCAGTATCGGGGTTGATTATGCTAAGGCGATCCGGCAGCTGATACAGGCGCTGGTGGAGAAGGGGTTTCGTCATCCGGGTTTGCTCTGTACGCAAACCAGCAACACGATTTTCGCCCAGCTGCTGAATGGCTGGCACAGCGGTATGCTGGCGCATAACCTGTCGCCGCATCGCGTGGTCACCTCGCCGCAGCCGCCGGGCTTCGCGACCGGCCATGCGCTGCTGGCGGATATCCGTCTGACCTGGCCCGAAATCGACGTGCTGATCTGCACGACTGACGAGGTCGCGTGCGGCGCGATTATGGCCTGTCATGCTGCCGGAATCGATATTCCCAGCCAGCTTGCCGTTGCGAGTATCGGCGGCGGTCATCTTTCAGCCGTTTGCTCTCCGCCATTGACCGCCGTGACTTTGCCCTACGCCGAAATGGGCAGGCTGGCCGGCAAGCGCCTGCTGGCCGCTCTGCAGGGCGAAGATTTACCGGTGTGGAACGAGCTGCCGGTAGAGCTGAAGCTGCGCGCCAGCACCGGGAAGTTATAGGAGGGGAAATCAGGAAAAAATACCCTGGGCGATGCCGACAATATCAGCGGCAGGCCATCTGTAATTGCCAGGGTAAAACGTAAAGCAGCAGCGCTAAGGCCAGAGAGCCTGGCGGCGGCGCATCGGTTGCCGATTATATCCCCATAAACGTCGGGGCATTGATAACCCTTTTCCAGATCATTAATTTAACTATAATGATCCGACTGCTTACGCGGCACTCCATCGGGACGTGCTGCTCAAAAAACCAATGGAGATGATGAACATGAGTTATTCACTGCCATCCCTGCCTTACGCATACGACGCACTGGAACCGCATTTCGACAAGCAGACGATGGAAATCCATCATACCAAACACCACCA
>Ga0157363_1000178_pt1 | contig 48996 bp, 47 predicted proteins | sample AttsexASBM1_FD_111477 | JGI IMG/M metagenome (GOLD analysis project Ga0157363, IMG submission 111477) | Fungus gardens microbial communities from leaf cutter ant in Ribeirão Preto, State of São Paulo, Brazil - Atta sexdens ASBM1 | ecosystem: Host-associated > Fungi > Mycelium > Unclassified ... | reverse complement strand
TCCGCGTAAACCCATGAGTGAGAACACGGTGAACAGTGCGCTGCGGGTGATGGGCTATAACACTAAAGTTGAGGTTTGCGGCCACGGCTTTCGCACAATGGCCTGTAGTTCGTTAATTGAGTCAGGGCTATGGTCGAAGGATGCGGTAGAACGGCAAATGAGTCATATGGAACGTAACTCAGTGCGGGCGGCGTATATCCATAAAGCGGAACATTTGGATGAGCGAAAGTTGATGCTGCAATGGTGGGCTGATTTTCTGGATGCGAATCGGGAAAGAGCGATTACGCCGTTTGACTATGCGAAGATCAACCGGGGTAATTTCTAGTATATGTTTTATAAAATAAAACTAAGCAACCATCCTCCTAAGCGAGGATGGTTGCTGGTCTTTATTGGAGGTAGTGTTTCTGAGACTGCCACACAATGAGTACCATTTTGCGTGAAAAGGGCTTTCACTTGGCGTGGGGCATCTTGATGGACGTGGGGAGATGATGCAGTTGTATGCGGATTATATTGGTAGGCTGGGGAAAGATGGGGTGTGGCTAAGGGGGCATTTAGGAAGATGGCTTAAAAATATTAGGTGTCCAAAAAATCGGCCTATCGACAATTTTCTAATGGTCGATAGGCCGATTATTGACATAAATTACTTGTACATAATCATTATAGGAATGGCTTTCACCAGTTCCCATTCTCTCTGAGAGCATCTCTATATGAACTAACACTTGTAACTAGTTGTTCAAGTGAAAGAGTTAACTCTGAATGATTATCAGCTGATGAATAGCTAAGAATTTTTGCATTCATTGTGTTTTCTATTATTTCAGCTTGATCTTTATGTATTGTTTTAGATGGCATTATAAAGTAGTGTGGTTTATAACTACCATGTTTAAAGAAAGTGTCTTCTAATAACAATTTAATGTCAGGATTATTCACTCCGCAACCAATGAAAACAAAGTTATGTGTAATAACTAACGCTTGAAGTATTTCATAAAAACCACTATATTTTGACCTTGCTTCTGCATACTCTTTTCTAGTGAAAATTAATTTTTCAGGTGTGTCAATAGAGCCATGAGCTTTAATTATTAATCTGCCATTTTCTTTTATTGCTGATTGGACATCATCATCGTACTGATGTTTGATTTTAGTTGACCCATGGGTCTGTGTATTCACATATGTATCATAGATTTTATCAAAGTTTGGAGATATTACGATTCTGGAATCCAGACTAAATATATGCCTATGTATATCTGCGGGAGTATATCCAGGTGTCAAATACTCCGCTCTTAAGTAGCCAAGAAATGCTTCTTTACCAAGTTTTTTTTTAATTATTTCGCAGGCGGTTAACAAGTCATTTTCTTTCAGAAGTTTTGTTATATGTGCCTTAGGTGGTGGGACCTGTGTTAGCATATCATTTAATAGAGCAACCCAAGTTTTAGGTCTTTTCCCTGCAGCATTGGAACTATTCATCGATACGCCGGAACCAAGATAAATAACGGTTCTTCTTCGGGCAATATTATCTACAATTTCTGAAGGCCAGTTAATCATTCTACAGCCTCCATCTGATTTTGAATGTTCTTCGCAATTTTTTCGAAGATATTTTTAGCTTCCTTAACCATTGTAAAATGAGCTCCAACAACACCATCGCTTGATTTTAATTTAAAAATTGGACAATTAGCCGATTGTGATAATGGAACAAGGCTGTGAAGATTCTGTATTTCCCCAAGCTTATAACTGTCAATATTTGAAGTCTCATTATTAATTAGGTATTTATTAATTAGAGATGGTATTTTCTTATTGATGCGTTCATAGGCTCTAACAGGCCTTTTACTACCACTTACAGTTTTTGCTGTGTATTGTTGCACTGCATACCCAACAAATTTAAGAGACCAATTGATTTCTTTCCCTGCGATCATAAACTTATCATTTTCTTCTTCCTCATGAAGCTCTAAACTTCTATAAATTGATTGCTCCCATTTTTTTAACGAAATAGAGATATTTTCAATTGCCGAAAGACTAAACATATCAACTGACATAGGTACCAGATAGTAATCAGAAGCAATTAAAACAGATCTGTTAAGTGAACCTAATGATGGTCCCACATCAATAAATATATAATCATATAAATTTTCATATTTATATAAAATATCTTTAATGACAAAATTAGTTTGTAAACCCCTTGCATCCCCTGATGTCGCAGATTTCCAATCTGATGCAAGTAAATCTTCACGTAATGAAAGTTTAGGATCACCCGGAATAAGGTCAAAGCCAAAACGTTCTGTTGTTATGGGGGTAATAGTAGTTCCCAAATATCCCTTACCTTTCTTTAAGGGTTCAAAAAATACCTCAATAGTATCTCTTTTTGCTTTTGAATAAATTTTTTCAAGTTCATCTTCATTAATGCAGTATGTTGTAGCGTTACATTGTGGATCGGCATCTATAACCAATACTGTCTTTTTAAACTCAAGGGAAAAAATGGATGCTATATTACACAGTAATGTTTTTTTCCCAACACCACCTTTATTATTAAAAAAACGATACTTTTCATAAATAGCCTTTTTTAGGTAACTGTACTGTATTCATATCTATCAAAAAAAACAAGGTTGACAGCAAAAAGCTGTCAACTCGATATTCACATCGTCCAATGATTCGAAATAACTTCCGCTTGTTTCAAAATTAACTCCACCGCAACCGGCGTTTTATCTGGCGGATACTTATACCGACGCAGAGTCTGGCGAACCAAGATACGCAACCTTGCACGAACGCTTTCCCGTACCTGCCAGTCAACGGTAGTGGATTGGCGCAGCTTCAGCGTTACTTCTATCGCCAGTTTCTTAAGTACTTCATCCCCTAACTCCCGGACGGCGCTTTCATTTTCTGCAAGTGCGTCGTAGAAGGCGATCTCGTCAGGATTCAGGCCAAGTGCATCATCACGCGCCATTGCGGACTGAAAGTCCTTCGCCATCTGGATAAGCTCTTCAATCACCTGCGCCGTCTCAATAGCCCGGTTGTTGTATTTAATCAGCACGGCCTGAAGACGTTCAGAATACTTCTTCTCCTGCACTACGTTATTTTTAGTGCGGGACTGGATGCCGTCATTAATCAGTTTTTCCAGCAACTCTACCGCCAGGTTGCGATATGGCATATCGTGGACTTCCTGCAAAAACTCATCAGAAAGTAAGCCAATATTGGGCTTATCCAGCCCGGCTAGCGTGAAAATATCATCCACGCCATTAGCAATTACGGCATTATCCAGAATCTGTTTCAGTGCGGAGTTCTTCTCGGCCTGGCTTATTTTTTTGTCCACGCTGGTGAATTTACTGATAGCGGCCTTCACCGCAGACAAGAAAGCAATCTCCAGTTTATAAGGCTGCGCCGCATCCAACGTACAGCAAAGCGACCAGGCTTTAGTAATTGCCAGTACGTTATCAAGAAAACGCTTCTTACCGTCCTCAAGGCCGAGCACGTAGTTTGCAACAGGCACCAACAGCTTTTGTGCGTGAGCTTCAAAGCCGGTGTAGTCAAAACCCGCTGACGTTGCTGTTTTGGCAAACATACCGTGGATGATGTCCAGCTTTTCCAGCATGATTGCCAGCGCTTCTTCAGCGTTGATGGTCGCATCGCCTTTACCATTTGCATCGGTATAGATTTTCAGCGCCAGTTTCAGTTCATTGGCGATTCCAATGTAATCAACCACCAGACCGCCGGGTTTATCTTTAAATACCCGGTTGACGCGGGCAATGGCCTGCATCAGGTTATGCCCGCGCATTGGCTTGTCGATATACATAGTGTGACAGCAAGGGGCGTCGAAGCCAGTCAGCCACATATCGCGCACAATCACCAACTTCAGCGGATCGTTCACATTCTTGAAGCGTGACTCTAGTCGTTTTTTAGTTCGCTTGTTGTAGATATGCGGTTGCAGCATTGCCTTATCGGACGCTGTACCGGTCATCACGATTTTGATTTGTCCTTTTTCAGGATCGTCATTGTGCCACTCTGGGCGTAGCGCGACAATTTCATCGTAAAGATGGACGCAGATTTCTCGGCTCATCGCGACAATCATCGCCTTACCGTCCATTACGGTATTGCGCTTCTCAAAGTGGGAAATCAGATCGGCGGCAACCTGTTGAAGCCGTGGTTTTGCACCAACCAGTTTCTCCAGACGACTCCATTCACCTTTGGTTTTTTCACGCTGGTCCAGTTCATCATCTTCAATCAGTTCATCGACCTGATCGGACAGCGCCGCCAGTTCTTCATGATTAAGATCGAGTTTCGCCAGCCGGGATTCGTAGTGAATAGGCACCGTTGCTCCATCGTCCACCGCATCCTGAATATCGTAAATTGAGACGTAATCACCAAATACAGCGCGGGTATCGCGATCCTCTGCCGAAACCGGTGTTCCGGTGAATCCCAGAAACGAGGCGTTAGGCAGCGCATCGCGCATATGTTTAGCGTAACCGTATTTATAGACGCCGGTTTCCCGGTCTAGGTTGGCTTTCATGCCGTACTGGCTGCGGTGCGCTTCATCGGAAATAACAACGATGTTACTGCGTCCATTGAGTACCGGATGGGCGTTTTCCCCTTCCTCCGGGGAGAACTTCTGCACAGTGGTAAAAATAATGCCACCAGCATCACGGGTCGCAAGCAGTTCACGCAGTGCTTCGCGGTCATCCGCCTGTACCGGCATTTGCTTGAGCAGTTCCTGCGCCTGACAGAATGTGCCGTAAAGCTGACCGTCCAGATCGTTACGATCGGTTACGACCACAATCGTTGGGTTGCCCATCTCCGGCTGTTGTAGCAGTTTGCCGACATAACAACACATGGAGATGCTTTTACCGGAACCCTGTGTATGCCAGACCACACCTGCTTTCTTACTGCCAGGCTGAATGTTGCTGTGCAGGGACAGTTGCTTACCGGTAGCAGCGACAATTGTCGCCTGCACGGCCTCGCGCACCGCGTGGAACTGGTGATAACCGGCTATTTTTTTAATCAGCTTTTCATCGTTGTTTTCGAACAGCACAAAGTAGCGGATATAGTCGAGCAGCAGTTCCCGGTTAAAGAACCCCCGCACCATGGTTTCCAGTTGCCATTCCAGCAGGGGCTTGTCATTTTCATTACTGATGGTCTTCCACGGCATAAAACGTTCTTCCGTGGCTGTCAAAGAACCCACACGTGCCAGATAGCCATCGCTGACAATCAGCGCTTCATTGCTGATAAACAGATCGCGAATTTCATCTTTATAGGTCTGTAACTGGTGGTAGGCATCCCAGATATCTACTTTGTCGTCGATGGGGCTTTTCAGTTCCACCACCGCCAGCGGCAATCCGTTAATAAAGCAGACGATATCCGGGCGACGAGGCTGTTTCGTCCCGCTGATGGTCATCTGATTGACCACCATAAAACGGTTGTTTTGCGGCTGGTTAAAATCTACCAGCAGAGCGTGATCGTGGATAAGTTCTTCGTCGCGACGGTATTGTACTGGAACCCCTTCCAGCAGCCAGTGATGGAAGACTTTATTACTAGCAATCAGATCCGGGCTTTCAGCGCGAGTAATACGGGAGATAACCTGTTCGAAGACGTCTGCGGGCAGATGCGGGTTGATTTTTTGCAGGCAGGAGATCAACACGGGCGTCAGGAATACATCATGATAGCTGGCGCGTTGCGGGTTACTACCATCTGGGGCAATATCCGGGCCGTGATGAATTTCCCAGCCTTGTTCGGCAAACCAGCCCAGGCATACTGTTTCAAGCGCAGACTCGTTCATTTATACCTCCTTGTCATCACTATCTTCAATCGAAAGTATATTTTTAATAACATACTCACGTGCAGACTCCGGATAACCTGCTTTTCTCAATATGATTCTTGTTTTTGCAAGCATACTTTCTTTCAATGAGTCACGCTCTTGCCAGTCTATTAATTTACCTTTTGCAAGGGTGTTAGCTATTTCATTCGCCATGAAATGCAATTTTTCAATATCTATTCCTCTGGCTTCGACTGGTGTTAATAATAGATCTGTTATCGAGTTAGAAACATTGGTTTTTGGAATGGTGCTTTCAAATGAGAGGAGTGGTGCTTCCGGACGGCACTCTGTGGTATCAGGGTTAATCGTTTTAATTACTTTGCTTTTCTCAATTTCAGAAATAAACACGTTGCAATAATCTGCAGCACCAATTAAATCTGGGAAAAGGCTGGCATGGTGTACATTCATACGACGAAGATATTTTAAGCACTCACCTTGGTTTTCATTTTTGACATAAATTTTGCAGATGTACTTTGCTAAAATATAAGCTTCCTCATCTTCTGATGCATTAGCAAAATCTTCGCCGTGAACTTCTTCGTTGCTTAATATTTCAGCCAGTTTGTTTTCAATGGTTGCGTCGTAAGGTGAGTAGGTAAATAATCCTGCTTGGCTTACTAATCGACCATGGTCATCTTTTTTTGGCTCAAATAGCCTGATGTCCTGACATATTTCATTGTCGGTGATAAATGTTTTGTTTAAAATGTAAATAGAACGATATGGGTTGTCATCCTCTTCAATTTGATCTTCTTTGCAAAAAGCAAAAAAAAGAGCAACATATGGAGAGTATGTCCAATCTAATAAAGGAGTCATTAATCCATGATGTTGTCCAATTGACCATAATTCATCATCTTCCGGGCCATCATCTAGTAAACTATGATCTTTTATCCTTCCTCTAATAGCTTTTCTAAAGAGAATGAGCTGGCGTTCTGCAAGCTCTTTGGTGACAATTCCATTTGACGTAACCCTTCCTAATGTTGGAGTCATACTCCAATCGAAACGCCTGTGGCCCCGAAAAACCAATTGCACATCAGGTTGATTAAAAAACGCACTTTCTAATAAGTGAGTGAAATCATGCCAGTCATCGATCCGGGTAACAGGTATACGTCCACTAAATTTATCAGCGGTAATAACGAAACTTCGCTCAGGTAAATCACTATTCCATTTTGGGATCTTTTCCCAGTAATTATCTGGTAACTGACTCATTTTAAGCTTCTTCCACAATTATGTTAAGAATTTGAGCTTGAACTGATAAATCAATTTCGCCTGATATAAGCTTAGGAAGTAACATGTCACGAATTTTTTCTAATGAACTGTTTTGTATTGAAATGTTTTTTTTGTAATCGAATGTACTTTTGACGTAATTATGAAAAGCCGATATAAGTGCATCGTTATCTTTACTTGGAATAGTACATGGGGTTGCTAGCACTACATCAGAATTCACTGCTGGATATGCGCCCCCATCAGCTAAGTGGGCTAATCGCTCAATATTATTTTTAGAAGTTGAACAAGCATATATAAAGGTGCTGTAGTTATCTTTTTTGGGTGATAATACTGCAAAGCCAGTGCTTCCGGTCAAATTATCTTCCTCAATGAAAGCATATGAGCCGTTTCCAGGTCTAACAGTTCCTATAATAGTATCTCCAGATTTTAGTATCCTACGTGCACGACTTGGAGCATCAGAAAACAAAAAATCTTCAGTTGAATGAATTACGCCCCATTTTGTATTTGCTAAATCAACATACTTTAATGATTTTGGCGCATTCTTCTTCGTCCAAGAAGAGATATTAAGTAATGCAAAATTTGATAGATCAGTCTGTAACCAACCGAGAGGAATATCCTCAGATACATTTTCTTGCATAGCAGACGGGAATAACTTTGCTATAGCCATAAGTTCAGCATATTTCTCAGGATGCTCACGCTCAAAAATAGCTAAAGAATCAGTATCCTTTCCAGAAATTGCTGTCATGGCAGCAAGTGTTGCATCTTCTTGCGAACCACCCGCTACCAGTGCTGTAATTTTGGCTTTTACCGGTTCGAAATCTACAAACCAGCTTTTGAACAAAGCTCGAACTGTTTGTTCTAAAGTTTGATTAATTTGATAATTCAATAAAATTTTATCATCAAGTTTTTTTAGAATTTCTCCAGCCTGTTTCCTGTACGACTTGCTGGGGAAAATGTATTCGTACTCAGCTAAAGCTTGCCAGGCGACACGTTGTCGTCCAGAGGTTCCCTCCATCCTCGATTGAGCATATGAGCGGAACTCTGGAAGACGGCAGAGATAATAAATATAGTTGCTGTCGTATTCAGGTTCTTTAGCGGCTAAAACAATGAATTCCGTAGAACCGAAAGCAACCTCATCATTCTGAAGTCCAGAAACAAGTGATGTTTTTCCATTTTCAAGGCAAGGAGTGATTCGAGCAAACAGGGTGTCGTTGTTTGAGAATTTTGCTCCACTACCAGTGAATATTTTAGTAACAATATTACTTATATCTCTCCCATTCTCTGGAAGAGATGCCATATCTACAAATGAGGCATATACGCCTTTTTTAAGTGAACGTTTAGGGTTAAAGTCAACTATATCAGATAATTTCATAACCTAGTCCCATCAAGTCCGCTTGAATCTGAGTTTGCAGTTTATTGCTTTCTTCGAATTGATCTTTTAGCAGCGCCGTAAATCGCTCCATCTTTTCCGAAAATGACTCATCATCTTCATCCTGCTTAGCCGAACCAACATAACGTCCCGGAGTCAGCACAAAATCCTTGTTCTGGATATCGTCCAACGTGGCAGCAAAGCAAAACCCGACTTCATCTTTATAACCTTTATCCATCTGCCAGGCATGGAAAGTATCTGCAATTTTTTTAATATCATCTGTAGAAAAATCACGCAGTACTCGGTCTTTCATAAAACCAATCTGGCGAGCATCAATAAACAACATCTCCCCTTTACGGTGTGCTTTACCGTTACCCCCAGATTTGTCTTTGGTCAGTAGCCAGATACAGGCCGGGATTTGGGTGTTAGTAAACAGTTGCCCCGGTAGTGCTACCATGCACTCCACCAGATCCGCCTCAATAATCGCCCGGCGGATTTCTCCTTCGCTATTGGTATTGGAACTCATCGATCCGTTCGCCAACAGCAGCGCCATTGAACCTTTCGGGGCTAGGTGGTGGATCATATGCTGCATCCAAGCAAAGTTGGCATTGCCCTGTGGTGGTGTGCCATATGCCCAGCGGACATCATCTTCCAGCTTCGCATTCCACCACTCTTTCATATTGAAAGGTGGGTTAGCCATAACAAAATCAGCACGTAGATCTGGATGCTGGTCGTTCAGGAACGTATCGGCGTTTTGTTTACCGAAGTTAAAATCGATGCCGCGAATCACCATGTTCATCGCAGCCAGACGCCAGGTGGTAGGGTTGGACTCCTGCCCATAAACAGAGATATTGCGCTTTTGCTCGGCAGCGTTGTAACGCTTTTCATCTGCGTGAGCTTCGATAAAGCGATCGCTGGAAACGAAAAAACCACCAGACCCCATCGCCGGATCATAAACGCGGCCATTATAGGGCTGGAGCATTTCAACAATCAGCGTGACGATGCTTTTGGGCGTGTAATACTGGCCGCCCTGTTTACCTTCCGCCAGAGCGAACTGCCCAAGGAAATACTCGTAAACGTGACCGAGAATATCTTTGCTCTTCAAATTGAGCTTCACGCCATTATATTTAGGTTCGCTGAAACTGGTATCGGAGAAGACGTTAATCAGGCTGATTAACAGGTCATTGCCAAGCTGATAGTGCCCGATACGATTAAGGATGTTTTTCAGTTTCGGGTTGCTGTTTTCGATAGTATCCAGAGCGATATCAATCAGCTTCGATACTGACGTCATGACAATATCTTTGCCGCTATCGTCTTTCCCCAGAACCGTCCCTACAGGCAGGGCTGCATTGGTTTTGAGCGTTTCCCAGCGAGCCAGTTTGGGCACCCAGAAGACGTTTTTCTCGGTGTAGTAATCCTGAACTTCCAGCTCTTCTAATATTGCCTGCTGGTACGCATCTTCCGTGTCGTAATCATCACGAGAAAGCGCGTAAATGTTGTCCGGGTTGGACTTGTCTTCAAACAACCCTCTCAGTTCCTTCTGACGGGCGTCAAAGGCATCTGAAACATACTTCAGAAAAATAAGTCCCAGAACCACATGCTTATAGTTGGCAGCGTCCATATTGGCGCGTAGCTTGTCTGCGGCTTTCCAGAACTTAGTATCCAGATCGTTCAGAAATTGCTGTTCAGCGTTGTCCATCAAAACCTCAAAAAATCATCTGTGCCTGGTCCGATGTCCAGGTTGGGTAAAATCGGGGAAATTGCTAGGGATCATACCCTGACGTCAGCGCGATACCAAGATGAAGGACTGATTTCCGCATCAATACTTTGTGGTAAGGGGGGATTACTCTTTTACACTTATAGGCGCAAAATAAGTAAGCGAGCGAGAACAGTATTGACGAGTACACGTTATTCTGCAGGCAATGTGACGCGCCATGGCAGTAGTTTGTTGACCCGGTTTATTGGCCAGTTAGCGATAACCCATCACTCACTGGAGCTGTACATATCAGCTGGGATACGCATGGGCTATTAATTTATATACGCGCCAAAACGCTATGTCAGGCCTGTATTCGGAAGATGGAATCCCCTCTGGAACCGTCGTTATCGCATCACCGTATAGACCCAGTCGTTACAGCGTGGGCATTTTTTGCCGCCGAAGTAACTATATTCACAGCGAGTACAACGCCAGTTTCGGGTTCGCGTATTTAGCGGCCCCCGAAAAGTCGAATTCCGCTCGCGTCTGCCAGCAGGCATTACCGGCGCAGATCTACGGGCCGGGCTTATTGCGTATAGGCAACCTTGATTATTGAGCCTGTCTCTCCGGTTGCGGCGGGCATGGACAAATATCTCCTTCCCCAACGCATCCTCCTGAATAATCACCTCGGTATGGCAGGAGTCACACAGCAGCCGCCCATTGTAGCGGTAAGGGACTTCCTGTACGGTCACCCATTCACCATCTTCGGTAATGGCATGTTCAATCGGTCTGAACTGTCTCATTGCCTCGCTCCCGCTCCTGAGGGAACCATTACCCATGAATAAGCACCGCTCGTTGTGATACGCATATTATTTCACCCCACTGTTGATAACTTCGATGCTGTAGTTACCTGTACAACAATTCAGGCAGTAGCGCTCACCGTGGTAATCGCTGTTGCAGCCAGAGCAGTGCCAGTTAGTTTTGCGTACTATCGGCAGCACATCTGGCACATAACGACGCAGCATGCGCACCCGCCTGGCTTCCTTAGGCTCAGGGCGTACATACGGACAATGGTGGCGTCCGTTCTCAGTCAGGTCTTGCCGGGTGTGCTCAAACCATGGGAGGTTAGTACCCCATTCAGGGTGGAATACCAGAGTGCTGCCGCAGAGGTGGCAGGTGTAGTAGTCATAAGGGAGTATCTGTGCGGTGGCCGCACCCGTGAGGCGCTGATTGCCATCAAGTGCGGTAAAAGATTTAGCGTACATAGAAATGGTCCTTTGCCGGACGACGCACAGGCGTAAGCCGTCCCCTGGAGGGCAGAACTGTTGGCAGCGTCCGGCAACTAAACGAGATTAAGTCAGAGGTATGGGAATAAGACGTGGGTTAAATCAGGCAAATGGTTTCAGCGAAATGCCGTAGCGGTGGACAGAGCCATCTGGTAGCAGTACGGGCAGGGCATCACACCGCAGAACTGGCGTCTGCATTTTTCATATATCCAGCGTGGAGAATTGTCGTGGTGTGCATGGATCAGCTCCTGGAGTCAGTGATACGTTGCTGCAGCCAGGCTTCCACTTCGCTTTGTAGCCAACGGGAACTTCTGCCCAATTTGATAGGCTTCGGGAATTCACCGTCTTTTATCAACTTGTAGAACCATTTATCCGTTAGGCCGGTAAGTCGGGTGATAAAGGCCATATCGACAAACTTATCGTTGAGAAGGCTGGTGGGTGTGGTCATCGTTTTTTCTCCGTCGGTGGTAAGGGAGAAGAAGCCATTGAATGGAACAGTGCAGACTTCTTCAAACGATGACGCACTGGCGTAATTTTTAACTGGCCTTCCGCCGTCTGCCCACAACAGACGCCGCGGGTATGTCGCTTAACTGACAGATAACGCCCAGACTTTTCTGAGCCTCCTTGCTGAGGTAGCTCAGGATGTACTGCATCCTCCTGCGGCCCCTGGCATCGTCATAGGCCGTCACCCATTCTCCTCGCACGCGATAATGCTCCTTAGGCTCACATCGGTATGCATGCCCCTCTCCCCATGTCACGTCCTTCCAGATATCCCTGAGTGTTACAAAGACTGTCCATACCTTACGATGCTTCTGACCATTGAGATAAAAGGCTGCGTGAACGTGATGACCATGGCGCTCCGTATGCTCCAGAACCCATACGTAGCCCACCAACCCGCTGATCTCGTAGCAACGTTGAATCAATAACGTGATATCCGCCACCGTAGAGTGAATATCTCCCTCACCATGAGAATCGCTGTCCTGCAGGTAAGAGAAATCCACCCGCAGCATGAGCAGCTTGGAATAGCGTTCGAATAACTGGTCCTGGTGATGGCGTAGCTTACGTTGCAGGGTACGGTGCTGGACGTAGCTATGATTAATATCGGTTATGTCGTGGTAACCCATGTCTGATGATTTCCCATGTGAGTAATTGTCATGGGAATGGGCACTAGCGTTAGTTTTGAAATGAGATGAGGAGTGAGTAATGAGTAATGTTTCGCACTACTCTGCTGATGTTTGCGGGCTCGGGTATCGTTCCTGGGAAGCGGAGGGTTACGAAAGTGCTTCTCTATAAAATATCATTTTATTCCTTAATTAAATGATTCTTGCCACCCTCAAACTGTCCTTTCGGTATCAGTAAGCGACCCAGTTTCCGCGCTATGTTGAGTTGATTACGCGAACTCTAAGCAAGGCTTCTTAGCCGTTTTCGCCAGTGCATTTATAACAATCAGTCGTATTAACAACCCCCCTCAGGCAAGAACAACTGACGTAACGTTAGAGCCTATTTTTAAGGAGTGGCTTATCATTATGCGCGGGGCGTTCAATGCTTAATTTGTTATTGATCAGGAACAGATTCCAGTGAAGTCAGGGCTTCAAGTAGGATTTGAAAAATAAAAAACGACAAATATTAGATAAATAGTGATGTAATTAACACTTAAAATGCTACTTTTATGCTAAAAAACGTCTGAAAGAAACAACAAAACGTATCAACTTTGGATGCTACATCGCTAATACGAAGGGGCATTTTGCGGCCTGAAAATTTGCAAAAGAGGAATGAGTATGACGAGCTTGTGGGATGACTTCCGCGTGTTTGGTCTGCGCCGGGAAGACCTTGCCTATGAGAGCCCCTGCCAAAAATGGATCGATATCAGCAGGCACTACTTCTTCGTTGGATTCGAGCCCATAAAGTCTGACGAACTGTCCGGAAAGAATGATAAGGCCAGTCCGCCCTTCATAATGTTCGATCTGCTGGATAAGCTGTACCGAAGTCAGGCGACCAGCGATGGGCGAGAGTTCAGAAGGCCAAATCTGAAGCTTCGTGATTCTCAGCCAATACGAAGTGAACGTATAGATGAAGAATGGTTAGGCGTTCTGGAGAAGGGGATACTTGAAAAAGAAAAGGCATTTTCTTATCTCTGTGAAAGCTATCGTAATGTTGTAAAGAAGCATCGTCAGGTCGAAACATTGACACTGACTTTCCATTTACCCCCTGAGGCGAGTGATGGCCAGTCGGCACAAAACTTTCGGAAAGAAACGGATGACTCTCGTTTCAGGTTACAGCTGGCTGCACTTGAACGACGTTTTACTTTGTTGAGAAAACGGATAAACGCGGATCCGCTCTACAAAGCCGCTTGTGGTTATTCGCGGATGATCCTGATAAACGCGAAATTCGAACCTTACTATCTGGTTAATTTCTTCTTTAAAAAACATCCTGTCAGCCCAATTGACAGCTTAGTCCCAATAAATATTTATAAAAAATGGGTTAAGCCAGTTGGTGATGAGCCCCGGATTAACAGTAGGGTTGAGTACTACTGCTTAAATGGAGCTTCCCGACCATATGTAACAGACGACAGTTGGCTATTAGTCCGCAGGCCAGACCGAGTAACTGATGTTGGTCAATTTTCAGACCCGCTCTCTTTGGTTTTATTAGAAGAACGGAAATTCGAAAACAACCGCAAAGATTATCTGGCTTTCTTTCGCCTTCAGGCTCAAATCTACAATGTTATTCCTAGAACACGAACCCTGACATGTTCTGACGATTTTACCTACATCAATGCAGCTGAGAAGAAACGCAGAAAAGCCAAAAAAGCAGACTTGAAAAAGAAATCCAAAAGAGCATTACCTATCGATGAAACTTCAGCTACGCCCGGAAATGATCTCCATGATAAAGAGGGCTCTCCCGAGTTGCCTTACCTGTTCGACGAATTCAATGATGCCCTGCCTTCAAACTTAGAAGAGCATACGTACGGGATTTTAAAAGTGGAGAAGCCGTAACTATCCTTTCTGGGAAAGCTGATAGATGTCAGAAAATGAATCAATGGCTATGGTTTCTCAGGCAAATGCGGGACATAGTTGTAAACTTAACCAACCACCAGGTAGTTCATTATGGCGACAGATAAAAACACAATGGTTAAATTGCCCCGCGATATTAAGGACAAAGTTCTGGTTCGCCCTGTGGGTGGTTCAGAAGCCTATGAGGAATTCAATAGCGTCCATCACTTTATGCAGACAAAAGGGACGGGGACCAATGCAGACGCCCGCCAGTTTAGGCTCGTAGTGAAGCGAAAAGGTATTGCAATATGGCCTGATGATGACCCTCGCATTACAACCCCACATGCAAGGGATGGCATTCGTTGGGAGGTGCGTCTAAAGGTGCTACGGACTGAACACTTGTCTTCTCTCAGTGATGTTCTGGATGAGACCGTATCAGCCAAGCGTTTTGGGAATCGCTACTATGGCTCAGCATCCCGGCCAGATCAGATGAAGTTCAGCAATACTGTCCGTCAAAACTGTCTGAATAGATGTGTTGTTACCGGTGTACGCACCAAATGCAGGGGAGAAGCAGCCCACCTCATTGAGCATTGCAAGGCTGGTTTTGACCACTGGAGCAATGGTTTGTGGCTTCGTGCAGACATCCACAGGCTTTTTGATGCTGGCATGTGTGCGGTTGACCCTAAGTCGTTACGTATTCATTTTTCTCCTGAAGTCCTTAAGGAAGATAAAGACCTGGGCGAGCTTGAAGGGAAGCAGTTATTGGCAACTAAGAAGCCGGTCAACACAGTCTATCTTGAACCAAGATGGGAGGTGTTTTGTCGGAAATTGTAGTTGCTGGTGTATGGGTTTTTTAGGATTTTTCAACATATGACAATTTATTAGACGACAATCATTCCAGTCATGTTACTGGATAGTTCAACGTCTGCTGTGAGCGAAGAGCGGACAGCAATATTACCCGCAGTAAACCTAAAGAGTGGACTCTTGATGGTTCTAAAGATTAGCTGAAGCAATCATAATTGAGGTTCAGCTAAAAACCGTGTGTCATTCAGGGAGAAAAATATGAGTTTTGAGCGAAAAAAGGAACGTGCGCTTGCCATTATGGAAAGTAAAAAAATGTGGCGCAGCAACTATGCTCCGCCTTTTTTGCGTGGATTATGGCGGTTAGGCGTAAAAATTCCGCCATTACCTTTCGTTTCTTTCTGGCGAATCACGTTAATGATGGGACTGATGTTTGGTCTTGTATGGGGCCTGATGATGTGGTTTTTCAGTTGGAAAGATATGGGAATGCAGCCTTCGTGGGCAATATTACGGAGTCTCCTGGGTGGCATTCTGTTTGGCGTGATGATGGCAGCGTTTCACGGATGGCGTAAAAAGGCTAATAATCTGCCTGACTGGCAGGATTTGTAAGTAATTTACAAAGGGCTTAGCGTCTCACAATGTCCGCTTTTGGCACGTAGCGGATGTTGGCAATTGTTATCTCCGTCAAGGTGGCATTACTGATATTGGAGTGTGTTAATCAACGGGGAGCAGGTCAATCCGCATATCTAATTCGTTAGCCTTCATCCAGTGCTCGCTTTAACCGATTGTCAGAGCTGACGTCTAAATTTTTGTCAGTTATATATCATCCCATTGAATTACCTTAAGTTTTACTTCGACAGGCTACCCACTTTGGGTGCTTTTTTTGATTCAGAGGTCAGCATGAAACATCCCTCGGGCTATGCTCTTATTCGACGCCATCTCAGGCGCTACCCACACTCACTACGCCAGCATTTAATTAAGGAACTTAACCAGCTCGTCATGTATGAACCTGTAATTGGCATTATGGGGAAGACTGGCGTCGGCAAATCTTCGTTGTGTAATGCGCTGTTCCGCAGTGAAGTCTGTGCGGTCAACGCTGTGGAAGCCTGCACCCGACAGCCTCAGCGTGTGCGGCTGCGCTTTGGCAACCGCTATCTGACACTGGTCGATTTGCCCGGCGTGGGCGAGAGTCAGGCCCGTGACGGTGAATATCGTGAGCTGTACCGTGAACTGATGCCGCAGCTTGATATGGTGCTGTGGGTACTCAAAGCCGATGACCGGGCTTATGCGGTTGAAGAGCAGTTTCATCAGGGCGTATTCGCGCAGTACTGCGGACCGCTGCCGCCGGTGTTGTGGATACTCAATCAGGTGGACAAAACTGAACCTGCCGAGCAATGGAACTGGCCGTCAGCTCAGCCATCGGCACTGCAGGCTGAACGCATTACACAAAAGGTGCAGGCCGTCGCCCGGCAGTTAAACATTACTGACGCCGACATTCTGCCTGTCTCGGTCCGGGGGCGTTATCGGCTGTCACGTCTGGTAGAGGCGATGATAATCCGGCTCCCAAAGCAGGCGCGCAGCCCGCTGGTTCCCCACCTGCAGACTGGCTATCGCACAGAAGCTGTCATCAACACTGCCAGCAGCAGTTTCGGTGATGCCGTAGTGGACGTAATTGACCAGATCATTGATTTGGCTCCTTTACCGCAGATGGCCCGTAGTGCACTGCAGGCCGTCACTCATACCGTTGCCCGTGCGGCCCGTTCTCTCTGGGGATTTTTCTTCAGTTAACCACCTCTCTGCCGGACAACCAGAATGGTTGTATCGATAAGTCATTTTGCTTAATGACGATCGATTTTGTCGATCGAATCGATCGGGTTTATTCATTATCCCCAATCAATTTCAGGTTATAGAATCCCTCAGGGACTGTTTTATTCATTATAAATCAATGCGATGAATCACTGGAATCTTCATATATTCAGGGAGGCGTATGCCATTAACTCTTCTGTGGATCGGACTGGCCCTGCTGCCAGGATTTATTGCGTCCGGTAACGGTCGTTCATTCCGGGGCTGCTTTATTCCCGGGCTGATTATCGACCCGATACTGGCCGGACTGTTGTACTGGCTTACCGCTAAGGACCGCACATGAAAACCCTTCTGCGACTGTTTGGAAAAGCAACCCGCTGGTACATCACTCTCATCATCTTTATGGCCTGCCTGCTGTTCATTACCTCCACTCCTGGTGATAGGGCGGGTTACTGACAGGAATACTTCATGAAAAAAGTACTTTTAATTACAACGCTGGTAACTACAGCTCTGATGCCTGTTGTCTCTCAGGCTTCTGGCAACCGTGATGCCTGGGTCAGCGGCTATGCACAGGGCACTGCGGAATACACCATTCTGGGTAAAGGGCAGTCACAACTTTACCTGGCCTGCGACAGCTACGGTGACAAACCTGAAATGCTCGTTTTTACTGATGAATCCGGGCGACAGGTCAGCACGGACAGTAATCAGCGCATCATGGTGAATATTGACGTGGAAGAAGCCACTGACGTCAGTGAAACAGCAAGTCATGCAGGGGCGGATAACTTTGCCTGGATGTGGGACAAACTACGCACAGGTAAACAGGTAACTGTCTCCGGCGATGGCGTGAAGCCTGCCACCTTTACCCTGAAAGGCGCAGGCAAAACTTTACCTGCATATAAAGATTCTTCCTGTGTGGCTGAGTTCGCACGCTGATATCGCTGAAGGAATTCCTGATGAAAAATATATTACTCGCCGCATTACTCGGTCTGGTTTCGTATTCTGCTGTGGCGGCTGAAGCACCTTTTACAGTAAGTGCCGGTCCCAGCAATGCGGGGGCACTTTACAGCAAGGTCTATATCACTTCCCGGTCAGATTCGGTGGTGATAAAGAAAATTCTCGTTAATCGTGGCAACTGCCAGGATGCCGAAGCCATGCCCTGGAAACCAGTGAGGCTGGGATTCGGTAATTCAGTGGACCGGCTGTTCGTCGGTAAAGGGTTTATGTCGGCCTGCAGAATACTGGAAATTGCAGTAGATACTGACCAGGGCTCCTGGTCCTTTAATACCAGCCAGTAACACTTACTTTAATTCCCCATTTACCAATGCCCTGCTCATCCGAGCGGGGCGTTTTCTTTTGTCTCTCAGAAAGGAAATTATCATGCGTTTAGCCAGCCGCTTTGGCGCGGTGAACCTGGTTCGCCGTGACCGCCCCCTGACCCGTGATGAACTGGCGCACTATGTGCCCAGCGTGTTCAGCGAGGAAAAACATGAATCACGCTCAGAACGCTACACATACATTCCCACCATCACCCTGCTTGATAATCTGCAGCGGGAAGGTTTTCAGCCGTTCTTTGCCTGCCAGACCCGCGTGCGTAATCCCGATAAGCGTGAACACACGAAGCATATGCTGCGTCTGCGCCGTGAAGGCCAGATTACCGGCCAGCAGGTGCCGGAAATTATCCTCCTCAACAGCCATGACGGCTCCAGCTCTTACCAGATGCTTCCCGGCCTGTTTCGCTTTGTCTGTCAGAACGGACTTGTCTGTGGCGAAACCTTTGGTGAGGTGCGTGTGCCGCACAAAGGCAACGTTGTAGAGAAGGTGATTGAAGGGGCTTACGAAGTGCTGGGCGTATTTGACCGGGTGGAGGAGAAGCGGGATGCAATGCAGTCGCTGATGCTGCCTCCACCAGCGCAGCAGGCGTTTGCCAGAGCCGCGCTGACATACCGCTTTGGTGAAGAGCACCAGCCGGTGACAGAAACACAAATCCTGTCTGCGCGCCGCTGGCAGGACGAAAGCGGCGACCTGTGGACCACGTATCAACGTATTCAGGAGAACCTGATTAAAGGCGGCCTGCCGGGCAGGACAACGAAAGGCAAACGGGCCCACACCCGTGCGGTTAAAGGTATCGACGGTGACGTGAAGCTTAACCGCGCCCTGTGGGTGATGGCAGATAGCCTGCTGGAGAGCCTGAAGTAATGCCGCACATCCGCACAGCAGACTATCAGGGATGCATTAACCCTGCTGGCGTGCCAGCTACGTGAACCCGGCGCGTCATTCACGTCCAGTCAGGCGGTCCGGGACTGGCTGCGTCTGCAGCTTGCCACACAGGACCGCGAAGCCTTCACCGTCCTGTGGCTGGATAACCAGCATCGCCTGATAGCCCACGACACGCTGTTCCTCGGGACGGTCAACGTTGTCACCGTTCATCCACGTGAGGTCGTTAAATCCGGTCTGAAAAATAATGCCGCCGCTGTCGTTCTTGCGCATAACCACCCGTCGGGTGAGGCAGAACCGAGTAAAGCCGACCGGCTGATTACAGAGCGCCTGCAGCAGGCGCTGGAGCTGGTTGATATTCGTCTGCTGGACCACCTGGTTATCGGCGGGATGGATATTGTCTCGTTTGCCGAACGTGGCTGGCTGTAGGGAGTAAACAGTGATGAAAATCATCAGTAAGCGCCAGGTGATGGCGATATACCGCCAGCATCCGCAGTCCAGGTTGTTTCGCTTCTGTACCGGGCAATACCAGTGGTCCGGCAGTACTGCCACTATGCCGGTCGGGAAGTACAGGATATCAGCGGGGTGCTGGCCGTATTTGCTGAACGCCGCCAGGACCGCAACGGCCCGTATGTCGTCTTGCGCAGCGTTACCCTGAATTAATCTATTCCTGAGGATTACCTAAATGAAAAACACCAAAAACCATGTTATTGCCGAACCCTGGTGGGGACTTAAACCCACCATCACGCCGTGCTTTGGCGCACGACTGGTGCAGGAAGGCAACCGGCTGCATTATCTGGCTGACCGGTCCAGTATCACCGGAACATTCAGTGATGCGGATTTACGCCATCTCGACCAGTCGTTTCCTCTTCTGCTGAAGCAGATGGAGCTGATGCTTACCACCGGTGAGCTGACTCCACGCCATCAGCATTGTGTCACGCTATATGCGAAAGGGTTGACCTGTGAGGCCGATTCGCTCGGCTCGCAAGGCTATATCTATATCGCGATTTATCCAACACCAGGCAACAGCGTAACCCGTTAATCCCTTTCCCTGAACCATAACTCTTTTCAAACCGCCTTAATTCAGGAGCATTACCTTATGCAAACCCAGTCATTATCCCCAACGCGGGAGGTTTCTTCGCGCCCGTCCCCTGTAGAGATTTGGCAGCGGCTTCTGGGCCACCTGCTGGATCGCCACTACGGTCTGACGCTCAACGACACGCCGTTCAGCGATGAAACCGTTATTCAGGAACATATCAACGCCGGTATCATACTGGTTGATGCCGTTAACTTTCTGGTGGAAAAGTACGAGCTGGTTCGTATCGATTGCAGAGGATTTAACTGTCAGGAACAATCGCCTTATCTGCGGGCTGTAGACATTTTGCGGGCGCGGCAGGCAACCGGCCTGTTGCGGCGAAGTCATCATCCTTCGACGCGCTGAATCTTGCGAGCCTCCTTCCCGAATTACATTCCCGATCTGTCTTCCTTATTTACTCATTGCATAATGCGCCTGCCACTCCCGGCAGGCGTGTTTGCTTTTATACGGACAAAAATCATGCAAACAGAAGCTGAAGTCTTAACTGACCATAATGAGCTAATTTGCTCAACCAGTATCGAACGCATCGTCACAGGACGTGATGCTGCGCTGAGCCTGATAGAAATCCTGATCCATAAGCTTGATGATATCTCACGGCTAACCTCCAGCATCGGTGGTGATGTAGCGGAGCATTGGGCGATGCGACAGGGCCATTCCTTTGACTGCTGGCTGATGCAGCCAGTAGATAAAGCGATGCCGGTGATTACCCGCAATATCGACCGCAGTATCTGGCGCGATCTCATGCTGAAGTCCGGGATGTTGACCTTGATGGATGCCGAGGCCCGCAGTCAGTGGGCGAAAAACCTGGAGGAGGGCGATCTCCCGGCTATTAGCGAAGCCAACATCCTGGGTACATTTGAACAACTCCACCACAATAAGCAGGATTTTTTCGAACGTGGGATTATCAATGTATTTAAAGGGTTAAGCTGGGACTACAAAACCAATAATCCCTGTTATTTCGGTAAGAAAATTATCGTCAACAATCTGGTGAAGCATGACAGATGGGGATTCAGTCTGAACTGGGGCTGGCGGCGTGACCAGTTAGCCGATCTGGAGCGCATGTTGTTCCTGCTGGATGGTAAAACCATTCCCGATAACCGGCACGATGTGACTATCCGACTGATGGATTTTATTCGCGATAACCCGCATCAGCAGGTCTTTGAGGATGAGCTATTTACTATTCGCTACTTTCAGAAGGGCAGCGGACATATCACGTTTAAACGCCTTGATCTGGTGGAGAAGATGAATGACATCGTGGCGAAGCACTTTCCGGGGATGTTGCCTGCGAAATGAGATGTGATGTTTTTATAGGCACCTCTATGCTAATCTTAATAGGAGCTATTAAAAGTTATTAAATGAGGTAATCCCTATGGGTTCGCTTACTAAACAAACCATCAGTGCACAGATACCCGTTGAATTAGCTGCTGCTGTTGAAAATCTGGCAATTGAGTTAGATCGTTCCAAAAGCTGGATTATTAAGGAAGCGTTGACCAGTATGCTGGCCGAAAGAGAACGGCGTCACCAGAGCATCCAGGGCGGTCTTGCGGATGTGGATGCCGGTCGCGTGGTGAGCCACTCGGACATGGTGGATTTTGCTAATCGCTTAAAGAAATCCTGATAAATGGAAATTTACTGGACGCTTAAAGCTCAGGATGACCTGGAGCGTATCTACCGTTTCGCCCTTCAGTATAGCCGCCAGCACGCCGATGACGTTTTGGATCGCCTGATTACTGGTTGTGCTGGTCTTACAGCGAATCCGGCAATTGGCGTACAGCAGACCCGGTATGAACCTCGTGAGGTCCGAAAAGTGTTATTCGATGACTATGAGGTTCACTACGAACTCCGTGACAATGATATCTATATTGTGGATCTCTGGCATACCAGAGAAGAACGATGAAAAGATTTTCTTTTCGTCCACGAGTGTTGATTAGCGAGTAAACACACTGTTTTGTGTTTTTACTCAATTTTGTGTTTTAATGGCACTTTCTACTCCTTCTGAAGGATGGATGCCATGTTACAGAACAACATCAAACAGCTCCGTACCCAGCTATCAATCACCCAGCGCGAGCTGGCGTTTATGGTCGGCACCAGCCAGCAGCAAATTCAGCGTATCGAAACCGGGAAGGTTGCTGCAAAGCTGTGTCTCGCACAGGCAATATGCAATGCCCTGGATAAACCTCTAAACGTAGTGTTTCCGGAAAGCGATCGGTTGATAAACGACTTCCGCAAGAAGCGTCGTCAAACCGATGAAGATCTTGAGGCGATAGCCACAAGCGGCATTGAAATGGATAGCGGTCTCTGGACCGTAAAACTTTGGCTACAGGGGCTGCAGGACTATTTGCTGTTGCCTATTTCAGCAGCGGATAAGCGGAGGTTTTATTATTATTTTCAGGAAAAAAATACCCCAAACATAGAGCGCTTCTTCGTTTTTGATTCTTCTGAGTATCGTTATGCGTTAAATATGCGTGAAGTGGTATTCCATCAGTTTCTGTCTGATGGCTTTGCCCCCATCGTGAGCGAAGAGGATGATGTCTACGAAGATGATTATTTTAATGTCCATATCACTCTGGTGAACGGAGGACCAGTGATTCCGCTCTGCGTTGAGCCTGATGCGTCGCAAAATGAGGAGGCGGGTGATATCGGCCAGTTGAATGCGTTTTTTGAAACGCTGGATTGTGAGCCTGAGACAACTGATCGCTACATGATAACTGATGAGGATGGAGAGGATGCTTTTATCCGTATTGGTTCTATCGCGATGGTGCGAGTTGCGCTTGACGTTCTGGAACCAGTGGAAAACGATGATGAGTAGCATTGAATGAATTGATTTCTTAAGAAATGGTACTGAGTATACATGTGAGTATACAAAGTAACTATGAATTTTTAAAAATACATTTATTTCATATAGTTGATGGCAGAATCGCGGTGCGGCCTTCGCACCAAGTGATGCAATAATTAGCTACCCAAGGGTGGCTTTTTTTGTGTCCATTTCCGTCCAAATTCGTCCATATCCGTCTGTAATTCAAAGATAATTTATTTTTCGGTAATAACCATTTTTATCTTGTGGTTTTTCCGTGTTGGTCATTTTTCATCCATTGACATCCACACGATTTGGGGGCCAAATTGGGGGCTTAGACGTAGTTCGATAATAGTGAGGCCCCCAAATTGCACTAACAGATCGCGCTATAGTCCACGCCAAGCCTTGTGGCAAGCCGTATAAGCTCAGTGACTCGCATGGACTTTACCTGCTGGTTAACCCTAACGGTTCAAAACGCTGGTACATCAAGTACCGCTTTGTAAACAAAGAGAAAAAGCTCGCTTTAGGCCCTTATCCGCTTTTGACGCTTGCACAGGCAAGACGCATGCGTGAAGAGGCCCAATTACTGCTGATTTCCGGCATCGATCCGAGTGCACACCGAAAGGCTGAACGTCTTGCTATAACGCCGGAACATACGTTTGAGTCTGTGGCTCGCGAATGGGTCATCAGTAACGTAAACTGGTCGGCGGAACATAAGAAGCGGGTGCTGCGTTACTTCGAGCTTTATGTGTTCCCCACGAACGGCAGCTGTGACATCACCAAAATGAAGGTCAAAGATCTGCTGGTGCCCATCAAGGAAGTGGAGAAAGCGGGCAAACTGGATGTTGCTTCCCGGCTTCAGCAGCGCACTGCCTGCGTGATGCGCTATGCGGTGCAGAACGGCATTATCGAGCATAACCCTGCATCAGATTTAACCGGCGCGGTCTCTACGCCCAAAGTTCGTCATCACCCGGCGTTGGATCTGAATCTTATCCCTGATTTCCTGGATAGAATCGACGATTACAAAGGCCGTCAACTGACTCAACTGGCGGTAAAGTTGGCGCTGCTGCTGTTTATCCGCTCCAGCGAACTGCGCTTTGCCCGCTGGGATGAGATTGATCTGCGTAACGCCATGTGGACCATCCCCGCTGAGCGTAAGCCGATCCCCGGCGTTAAATATTCAGCGCGTGGGGCGAAGATGCACTCCCCACACCTGGTCCCATTGTCACGTCAGGCCATCGAACTGCTGCACGAGGTGCGGCAGCATTGCCGACCGGGAACTGAACTGGTATTCCCCGGCGATCATAACTACCGCAAACCGATGAGCGAAAACACCATCATCAAAGCGCTGCGGGTGATGGGCTACGACACCCAGAAAGACGTCTGCGGCCACGGTTTTCGCACTATGGCCTGTAGCGCGTTTGTGGAGTCGGGCCTGTGGTCAAGCGACGCGGTAGAGCGCCAGATGAGCCATCAGGAGCGCAAGCGCGTGCGGGCGGCGTATATCCACAAGGCGCAGCATCTCGAAGAACATCGGGAGATGATGCAGTGGTGGGCGGATTATCTGGATGCAAACCGGTTCAGGCATGTTGTGCCGTATGGCTTCAAAAAGTCGCCGGGAGGCGCACTCGACCATATGAGTTTCCAGGAGCGCAATGACCGGCAGCTAGAGGAGCTGAAAGCCAGAATACTGGCTGACTCGGAATGGCTGACGGCGTCTGAATTATCCGCAAAAGCGGGCTTTCGTTGCGCCGATCCTGATGCTGGTCCGAAAGGCTGGAAAGCCGCCGGGAAGATATTCTCGCTGAAGGTCGATGGTGAGGATTTGTACCCGGATTATGTTCTGGATGAGAAAATGCGACCTCTCAAGGTTGTCAGGTTGATACTCTCGCTGTTTAAGAAACGCAAAACGCCGTGGGGACTGGCTATCTGGTTTGGCTCGGCTAATCGCAGGTTGAAAAGTGGGAGGCCGAAAGACCTGCTGGTATCAAAGTCAGAGTTGGTACTGCTGGCAGCGCAGGATGAGGTGGAGTCGGGGGAGTAGGTTGCGGGATAAGGTAGAGATTAAGTTGGGGGATGATGCTCCAGTGCCATTACGAACAAGGTTCTTTAGCAGCATTTACGAAGCAAAAGGTATTGATGTACATATACTTTTAGGGCCTTAATCGCCTAGTTAGACGGCTCTGCACTGTGATGGCAATGCTAAAAACTGAGTGAAAATCAAAGTTTGAATTTTATCCCATTCAGTGATACTGTGTATTTATACAGTAATGAAAAAATTTAACCTCTTGTAGGTCCTTGGTTTTATGGAATAATAAAATCAATTAATTTACAGGAGTTTTCTTATGCAATTGTTCGCCTTACGTGTGTTAATGAGACCACGCGACCCTGATCTTTTTTCAAAGGGATCTGTTCAAAAAGACATTGTGCATTTTGAAAATGCCATAGTATTCAGCGCGCAAAAGTTACATCTGACATCATCAACACCATCCGTTCATAAGAAAACCAGCTACACCCTGAAGCTGAGTATAAAACCCACTGAAGGCGTCATGGCTGGGGTCATATCAAAACAGCAAAAAATTAAAGGGCATGATAAGGATTTTCGCGAATTCGATGTAGACAATTATCCACCTATCGTATGGATCTGGGATAGAGAAGAGCAAGTGTTATTGGTCGAGAAGAAAACAGCGGTATTCAAGGATGCGCATCAAGTTGCTAAGGCATTTGAAGATCTTGCCAACAACGACTATTTGGCCCAATTGGGGCTAAGAGTATTTATCGAAGCTTGCCTTGAAATGGAAGATTTTTGGTCTGAATATCATAGACTTCAGTTTATTGATAAAGTTAGTTTTACGTTGATTACTCCGAATATTTTCGGAAGTAGCAAGCAGGCCTTAACTGACGATTTGCGAAAGCTCGAGGCAGATACTAATGCAAACGCTGTAACCACAACATTTGAAAACACAGATGGTAATTTAAAGCTTAAAGGTTCTCATTGGGCATCTGTTTTTGTTGATTGGGTAAAAGATGGTGGTGGTTCTTGGTTAATTAAAGGTCGAAAAACACTCAAATCAAAACCTACAACTGTATCCAGTAATCAAACGGCCAAGATAGTCCTTATCGAAGGTGAGATTTCAGAAATTCAGTTAGATGGTTACTCACCGAGTGATATCAAAGAAATCATAGCATTACATCAAAAAAGGTACACATACAAAAATGAAGAATCTAGGCGTCTGGATTAAAGCTATAGCGCTATTCATATTATGCTTAGCGTTATCGTCAACTGATAAACAGGTTTATACCCTGCTTGAGCAGGCATCGGCAGGGGTGATCGGCTCAATTCTTGGAGGGATTACTGCAGGGATCTCTGTAATTTTTGGCATTCTGGCGGTCATCAATAAGGGGCAAAAATGCTCAAGTTTTACAAGTTACTTGGGAAGTTTAGAAGCTGATCTGAAATTACTTGTGATCTGTTTAGGCGCAACAATTTTTTTGCCGTACCTTCGAAATTATGACTTACCTCTAATGAATTATCCCAAGTATGAGTTGATTCCTTCTAAGGATAAGTTATTTACTGCGGCAGAGCTGTTTGCCGTAGTGCTGTCTCTCAATCTCATTGTTGAAGTGATAAGTTGCATGATTTTAGTAGTTAAACAAAGTCTGAAAACGGAAGATTGATAAGGTTTTTTTAATGGTTTTAGTTGTAGTTACTTGAATTTTAATGATAAAAATATGGTTGGTTTATCACTAACTACGATTTTTGTGGTCGGTCATGATTTTATACAGTGCCTTTAACAGTGCCTTTAACAATGTCTTTTGCATGTATATATAAGTATATGGATACGAAAATAGAGTTTCATAAGACTTCAAATGATATCTTTTTTTAAGAACATATAGTTATCCCCTAAAGCGTATATACGGAAAATATCTGTCATGGGGGATAAAATGAACGTTACTTCACCCAAAATGTTGGCTCATGCAGTGAGGAATGCTCGCAAGCAATGTAAGCTGTCTCAACGCGAAACTGCAGAAAGTATAGGCATGAAACAATCAACGGTTTCAGAGTTTGAGAACCATCCTGAGGGGACCCGCTTGGGTATGCTCTTTAAGATGCTTGCCGCTCTGGACCTTAAGCTTCAGGTCGTAAGCCGTAGGGGCGAATATAAATCGTCTGATAGCTGGGACCAGGAGTGGTGATCTGTGGAACCAATAAGCTTTACTGATTCAATTCCTGCACCAACCTGGTATTGATATACAGCTTTTCACGACCAACGCTCATTTCTTCCAGCACGCCTATCTCGACTAACTGTTTGAGATACGTTGATGCCGTCTGGCGTTTAGCGATACCTCGTTCAACAAGGTTATCGATCCGGCAATACGGTTGCGCATAGAGCACCTGGATGAGTTCATAGGTATAAATTTTTGGTAGCTTCTCACGTACATACTCGGTTGTTTCTGCCATCAATGCCCGAACAACCGCAATCTTGTCAGTCGTCCATCGGGACGTGTTTTCTACGGCCTCCAGCATAAATAATATCCACGATTCCCAGTCTCCTTCTTCTGTTACCCTACGCAAGAGCATGTAGTAATCACTACGTCTCTCCAGAATAAAGCGGGACAGGTACAGGATAGGCAGTGAAAGTAATTCATTTTGAATCAGGTAAAGAATATTCAGGATACGACCTGTTCGTCCATTCCCGTCCGGAAAAGGGTGGATGCACTCAAATTGATAGTGTGCAATAGCCATTTTCACCAATGGATCTAAATCATCATCGCCATGTATGAACTGCTCCCAGTTCGCCAATAAGTTACGGATAATATCTTCACCCACCGGGGGTGTATACACCACGCTGTTATTCTGATCGCGCAGTACCGTGCCCGGTGTTTTTCTTATATCGGTCTGAACTGCGCGTAATTTGGTACAGATAGCGATTGCGGTGTTTGTGCAAAGTGGATAGGTCTCAAGATGGGTATAACCATCATAAAGCGCCGTACGATAGCGCAATGCTTCTTTGGTTGCTGGATCTGCTCCGTCTGTACGATCAGCATACTGAAAGAGCTGATCGCTGGTCGTTACGATATTCTCAATGCGTGAGGAATCTTTCGCTTCCAGCATCGGGAGAATGTTAATCAACAATCCTTGATCGGGGATCAACTCACCCGCCGTTTTCAGCTCTGCAATTGCCGCGCGCGCATTTATACACGCTTTTAGTACATTGCGTGTTTCTATCTGCTGCAGATCAGGCGGCAGTTTTCGCAGATCGTTGTAAGGGGCTTCGGGATTCCAGTTCATATGTTTATAAAAACCGATTTCATCGACATATAGACATCATATGTCGATGCTATAAGCATGTCACGGCATCATGTTTAAAAAATCGTGTTTTATCGACATATCGCCGCAACGTGTCGATGGCATAAACATGTTTTGGCTATATGTTTAAAAAAATGCTTTTTATCGACATATCCTCAGACGCTTGGCGCAGACTATCTGGATTTGCCTGGGAAGAGACTTGACTACCTGAGATGTATTGACCTTTAAATGAGGTCTCTCGGCAACCTTGCAACTGCAAAAAATGCCCCTATTTCATGGCTAATTAACCGCTAAATTCTAGCCATAGAGGAAACTACCGATGTCATTCCGGACACACCGCCAGCTCGTAAGCGTTGAAGTGATGTGGCCTGCTCAGACGCTACCGCTTCCTCTGCAACAGGTAGTCGAAGCATTGAATCAGGGCGAAACGCCCGATCAGATTATTATCCGCATGAACCAACGGGGTCTGCTGGCGTGGCGTGAGGATGCATCTGTGCAGGATACACACGATATCTTTCTGGTACGGCTGGACAATAAGCATGAGGCGCGGTTCCTCTGTCGCTACGTTACGCTACCGCTGCACTGATATTTTATTTTATAGTTCCGTTTCGCCAATATATAGCTCCCTTTTTACACATGGAAGCCTTAATATGCTATAAACTACAGAGTTGGTAGATGTCGTTTCAGGGATGATGGATTGTAAATGAAGAAGAAACTGCCAGATCTTATACCAAGGGAATGTATTATTGCAGCTATGCGTGCCTATGATGAGGGAATCACTCATCCGTTTAGTGAGTCTCGGTTATATGACGTGGTATTTGAAGGCCGGGGCTACCCACCGAAAGCAATAATAGGCATCGCGGTGTTAAATATTACCGGTGTTATGCTTAAACCCGAAAATTTTAATGGCGGTCTAAATTCTAAATGCTTTAGGTTACTAATTGATCAAGGGTTTGAGATTGTTCAGAAAGAAGAAGATAATGAACAGCCTGCCATCACCATTTTTCCTGATGAACTGCCACCGCAGAGCGTATTTACTGAAGGTGCCGCTACGCAGGTAACGGTTAACCGCTATGAACGCGACCGTAAGGCCCGGCAGGCCGCATTAGCCTGGCATGGTTGCCTGTGCAAAGTATGCGGCATTGATATGATGAGGGTGTATGGTGAGATAGCAAAAGGTTTTATCCATATACACCACCTGATTCCGCTATCAGACATCAAAGATAATTACTCTCTGGATCCCAAAAAAGATCTTATTCCCGTCTGCCCTAATTGCCACGCCATGTTGCATCGGCGTAATCCGACTTTTTCGCCTGAAGAACTGAAATCAATTATTGAATATCATGCGGCTCTTTAGGTATTACAGCCCATTCGCTGTGGCTCGGTGGAAGAGAGTATTTTGATATAAATTGCTATTCGCGCAGCAACTTCAGCCACGGATTATTCACCGGCACTTTCTCCCCCAACACCTGCTTCGGATCTTCTATCAGAAACCCTTTCAACTGACTACTTTTCTTTTGTGGAACCCGAACCTCGCAGGTCCAGATAAAACTGTCATCATTACAGCGCAGGGCCAGCCCTGACTCCTGAAACATTCGTTGCGCCAGTTTCCAGCAGTCGCCGCTATCGCCTGTGGTTTCAGTTGCGTATGTTTTAAAGATCCCTAGCGAAATCAAAAAAAGATGGTTTTCCACCACATGTACCTTGCCGTTCCGGGTATTCACCGTAGCTGAAGAACTGGTGTGGTTCTTCAGCCACTGCAGGAAATTATTATTGTCACCAAGCCTCGGGTCGTCTGCTATCTCCGGCAGCGGTTGAGTGGGAGCGCTAAGTTCAGGGACAGGTTCAGCTTCGCTTACCGGCATCACATCACCGGCAAAACAGGCGGGACGTTGTTCGCTTGGCTTCCAGATCGCTTTATCGCCGTAGACATATTCTGTTCATGACGAGGTCTGTCGAAAGGGCACCAGGATAAGGTCATACCGCAGCGTAACAGGCTGGTTGGAAATTCACTGACGAGATGATGGGAGTTAGACAGAATTTTTGACAGGTTTTGTTTAATTACTTAGCAATACTGCTAAAATAATTATCTACCTAGCTCTGCAAACAGAAACTATTACTAGAAGATGAACTCTCAATCATTTAAGCAACTAATCAAACAGATTCAAATAGGAAAACAACTCCCTGATGCGGTTTATTTGCATAGAGACGCCATGCATGAGCTTCCATCTGAATTGCAAAAATTTATACCAGCTGTGGCCCGGGCAGTGAACTTACCGGATGAACAATGGAACCTAATCAAGTTGTTTAAGAACGAATTTCGCTTGTCATTACTCAACTACCCCAACTTTTATAGCGACTCGTACCCAGTCTTGGAACAAAGCCTCAACGTAGATTTGAGCAAACTCAGTCATAAAGTAACTTGCTACCGTTCTTCTGATAACCCACCTATTTTACACCGAAAGGAAACCATGATTTTGCCGGGGAGTGACTACTATGAACACTTCACTACATTGACAGAAGAAGGGGAGAAGGCCGGGTTGTACGAAAACACCCGTACTATAGGATTCAAACGTTCTTGGCTAAATTTGATTCACAAAAAAGGTTACCAGCTAGTTGAAGGGCGGTTACTCAGAGCAGATAGTGCACCTCCGAGTATTGACGCTTCGGAACCTGGCATCGATCGCTACAAGACTGCTATTGTCCGCTATGAGTTATCCGGGCCGATGAAAACGTTAGCTAAGCAAGGCTATCTAGATGGCCGATTTTCTATTTTTGACTATGGGTGCGGTCGAGGAGATGACCTAAGGGAGCTTGAGGCAAATGGTCTTGATGCTTTAGGTTGGGACCCTGTATTTTCTCCTGATAACGACAAAGTAAAGTCTGATATTGTGAACTTAGGTTTTGTTCTAAATGTTATCGAAGATCAAGATGAACGCCTCGAAGCTCTCTTGAGTGCTTGGGATCTAGCGGACAAAATACTTGTCGTATCAGTAATGTTAGCTAACGAGGCGTATATCGAGCAGTTTCAGCCTTATAAAGATGGCGTAATTACTTCTCGAAATACCTTCCAAAAGTATTATGCGCAATCGGAGTTCAAAGAGTACTTAGAACGTTCCTTGCAAGATGATGCTATTGCAGTCGCGCCTGGTATTTTTTACTTGTTCAAAGATAAGTTAGAAGAACAACGTTATCTTCAGAGTAAGTATCAAAGACGTTATAATTGGCAACAACTCACTTCTCCTCAACCCATTGAGAGTAAAGATCGAGCAAAACTTGTTATTACCCAAAATAGGGAGATCTTTGATAATTTTTGGAATGTTTGTCTAGAGCTTGGTCGTATACCGGCAAACGATGAGTTCAAGAGTTCTGAAGAGGTGAGAAACTTGATTGGATCTCACAAAAAAGTCTTTGGCCTGCTTCAGGAAATGTTTGGTGCTCATGAATTTGCTAATGCACAAAAATCCCATAAGGAAGATCTACTAGTATATTTTGCTATGGGATTATTTGAGAAAAGGAAACCATATACTCATCACCCTGAAAATCTAAAGCGTGACATCAAAGCTTTATTTGGTGATTACCGAACGGCGAATAATCTTGCGAAAGAATTACTTTTTGCGATTGCAGATACGCATTTAATTGAAGAAGAATGCATAAAAGCACACGAGCAATTGCCTGCAAGTATTCTTAATAATGGACACTCTTTGATTCTCCATAAAGACTATATTGAGGCGCTGCCACTCTTATTGCGTGTTTATGTCGGTGCTGCATTGCAACTTTACGGAGAACTAGACGACACCGTTGAACTAGTTAAAATACATATTAACTCTGGTAAACTCACGTTGACACGCTACGATGATTTCAGCAAATCTGTTCCTTATTTGATAGAGAGAACCAAAATAAAAATGGTTAATCAAAATATAGATTTCTTTGACTATCTAGATGAAAGTCGCCGCCCGCCACTGCTCAATAAGCATTTGCTACTAAGTAATAAACACGAACAATATGAAAAACAAAAGAACTTTGATGAACGATTGTCAAAGCTCTTGGGAACAACAGCCACGGGCGAGGTTATCTTGAACAGGCAGATATTTGAGGAACGGTTAGCGCTTACCGGAAAGCACGTGGCTGGCTTTAGGCTAATTTGTCACTAATCTTATACGGCGGAAGACTAATGCGGTAAGTGCGACGCGCTACTTGTTCCGACATCCCCATTGCTGTTAAAACATGGGAAGCTACATTTGAAAGAGCATTGCACGCTGAACCTTGAGATATGAACCATGGACAATCATTCGTAAAACGTTTTACCTCCTCATCGGAGGGAAAGGTTACACTCCAGATTGTCGGTACCACTGCCTCGCTACCGTTTCTTATGAAATCATATTGCACCATAAGATCTAGAAACTGCTTTTCGATTGGGCTTGCTTGAGTAGGGTAGCACTCTACTGCAGCTGCAAGCCCTACTATCAAGGGAGTAGGCGATGTGCCGCCACGTAACCCAGCCTCTTGTCCCCCGCCATGAATAAGGGGAACTAATTCTGCGTTTCTAGCATTACGCACATAAAGTGCACCAATCCCTTTAGGTCCATAAATTTTATGGCCAGACAGTGAAAGCATATCGATATCCATATCATCGACATTAATATCGCATTTACAGAAGCTCTGTGCTGCATCAGTGTGAAAAGGAATGTTGTGCTCAAAAGCTATCGCACCAAAGTCTTTAATGGGCTGAATTGTCCCTAGCTCATTATTTACATGATGGATTGAAATAAGGATAGTATTTTCTCTTATCTCCGCAGCGAGTGAGGATGGCGATATGCAGCCTCTCCTGTCAGGGGGGAGATAAGTCACTTCGAAGCCAATCGACTCCAGAAATGCACAAGTATTGAGAATACATTTGTGCTCTATAGCTGAGGTAATAATGTGGCCTTTGGTATTAAGATGTTTGAAAGCTACTCCTTTTAAAGCCAAGTTGTTAGCTTCACTAGCGCCACTGGTAAAAATAATCTCACTAGGAAGTGAACCTATTTTATCTGCAATTAGCTCTCTTGCTTGTTGGATTGCTTGAGAGCTCAGCTTTCCTGCTTGATGCGCAGAAGAAGCATTCGCAAAATTTTCGGTCCCCCAAGGTCTCATCGCCTCTAGAACTCGCGGAGAAACTGGTGTAGATGCAGCATAGTCGTAGTAATTATTCATTTTCAACTAAGTACTCTAATGTTTGATTAAATATAATATTAGTCACTAGTGGCTCACCAATATTATTCATTATCCAACTATCAATGATTTTGAGACCACTATTGCAATATCCCTCAAAAATATCAATTGCTTGTCTTAAATTTTCATCTTTGAGAATGTCTAGAGATGACGCTTTTGTTAACGCAAGAAGATAGATATAAGCATCATGTCCTGTTGTTGCATAAGTATCCAACAGGATCGGCGTGGTTTTAATCTTAGGCTCAAGTGGTTGATATTCATCTAGTTGATATCCCACTAACGCAGCAAAAACCATTAGTTCTTTGACTGTACTAAACATCCGGGAGTCATTGTTAGCTCCTTTTGTCGAGCAAAATCGTTCTTCTAAAGATTCGAAACGAGAATCCCGGTGAACCTGTAACTTACGCCAGTCTAAAATTTCAGCCATAGGTAGGAATCTCCTCGATAGTTACTTTGTCAAAATCACTACCAAAACGAACAACTTCGTAATTAACGCCATTCACCGTAAGTTGCGTCGGATACTGGCCTTTAAATTCTTCCTTGGTAAGCACTGTATGTTGAACAAGATTATACTCCTTACCTATTTTATGCCGTATTCCTTTGTCGGTATGTGTTTCAGTCCACTGAGCTTGAGAAAACAAAAAGATTGACTGCTCAACTTTCTCCGCGATGTAACGAACAAGCTCTCGACCGTTATCTGGACCGATAAAGGCAAGAATAGAGTCTGCAATAAATGGGGCAATAGTACCAGGGGTAAGAAGATGCTGCTTGTTATATGCGCGAACCTTCGAGAACTCAATTAATGCGACGATAAAAGATATCGCAAGCATAGCTTGATATCCGTTACCAGCGGCTGCACGTTTGCCTTTATTATCAACAATTGCCCATGTAAAGCTCCCTGATTTTCCGTTGGTGTCCTTTTGAACCGTGTAGCCATTAAAAGCAACTTGACTAAACAATGATTGCATCTTTTTCAATAATAATTGCTCAACTCCATTTTGCGAGGAATTCATAGCTTCCTCATATAACTCGATTATCTTGTCTGTCGCTAGAATCAGGTTGCGGACTTTCTGGGCCTTGGGCTGAGTCGATGACAAACTGCTCACTCGGCGATCAATTTCTTTAATATCGATATCTTTTTTACGGATATTCTGCTCTAACTGAGGAATCTGTCCTTTAAGTTGGTCACACTGAGATTTAGCCAAATCTTTGGCACGTTCGATAATCTTAATATCATCAATGTCAGACTCGACAATCGTAAAACTTAACTCTTTTATACTGTTTTCAAGTTCCTGCATACCAACTTCGTAGTCATCAATATCAGCTAATAATTTTTCCATACTAGCTTTTGGTAGTTGCTGACTGCTAATTCTTTGTTGTAGCTTGGTCGCTCTCACCCAACGGTGCTTAAGATCAGGGTCAACGGCATGTTTACCGAGTTCCTCTAAAAGCCGTGCCGCTGAGCTGTCTTTTTCAATATGAGTGCCGCATATACATTCGTTATTGTGTACAATCTCACGTAACAATTGCCTGTCAACGGTATAACGTAATGACTTATTGAGCTCTTCAGTATTAATTGCTGAAACATCGAACGAAGCAAGCTTTTGGCTAAATGTCGTCAATGCCCAGTCAGGTGTTTTTGAGATTTTTTCAGACAGGAACTGCTTATGCTGCCGTGCGTAGTCACTAAGTAACTCTGTTTTCTGTTTGCGAAGCTTAAGTTGTTCATCAATTGTTGTCTTATCAAAACGAGCAAGTTTACCTACTTGAGTTTCATATTCTTTTTCCGCAATCTCTAGCTCACGTTGCTTTTTTTCCAGTAGCATCTTGTCACGTTCTAAACTTGAAACTAAAGTATCTTTGTTTGTCAATAAAATATCAATTTCATTGTTTGTATCATATTGCTTGAGATCTTTTTGATAACTTATCTTAACGGCAGACAAGTGTCTTAGTGTTGTTTTAGCAACCGTTAGGCCTAAAACTTTTTCGATAGCATCTTTGATGTGAGAGAAATCATTTTGACTACTTAAAGTACCGGTTCCTTCACCTTGATAGAAAAAGTACTGAGACATTTCTTTTGGTAAAAAAGTATTGATTAACGTATTCGGGTTTTCTTCAGCTTTTTCTGCATAGCAACCATCAATAATTTCATAAACATGTAAGTTACTGCTACCACTATTCTTATCTTGAATCCTTCGAACGTCAAGTAGGCGATTCTCATGTTCTAGTTGAACAGAAACACTGAAAGTATTCTTACCTTGAGATTCTGCATGCTTATTGAGAAGATTTTTAGGGTCGAGTAAGTTTTCAGTGGTTTCCTCATAAAGGCACCAACGAAGCGCATTAAGCAACGCTGTTTTGCCACCATTATTCTCACCATGAATTAGTGTAACTCCGTGATCAGGATCTACAGCGAAATCTATAGACTGCTTTCCATAAAATTGACGGAAATTATTTATCTCAAGTCTTATTAGTTTCATTTATGATATCTTCCACATTAGCCTCAATAATATCTTTGATCTTCTGAAGATGACGACTTTGCACTAAATCTCCATAGTAAAGCTCTTTCTCAAATTGCATAACCTGTAGTGCTGCTTTATGCACAGCAGATTTCTTTGAGTAATCCAGATGAGCGATCTGGGTATCTTTATCGACTTGCTTTAACAAAGCTTTAAAGGCATCAAGGTCCATTAATAGAGTCCTAATTCGATGATTTTTTTATCAATCTCTTCGGGGTTTATAGCGGTTAGCTTGAAGTCATCTATTCTTTTCAACTCCGCACGTCGTAAATTTTGACTAATATTATTCACCACTCCCGGTAATGGAAGAACAACAAAATCCACAATTAAGGCTTCATTTTTATCCAAAGATTTTCGAAGAACACGACCTCTTCTCTGGATATATTGTCTGGGATTTCGGGTGCTTGCCAAAATAAAAGCACTTCGACATACCGGCACATCAATCCCTTCATCCAATACCTTCATAGCCACTAAAGAATCAATGCGTTGTTCTTTGAAACTTTCCATAATCATACGTCGCTCCGACGATGTCTCTTGGGAAGTAAATTTTGAAACTTTATAGCCATGTTCATGTAGGCAATTAGTGACCTTAGTTATATATGGTATACTTTCCCCCGGTGCAAAACCTTCTCCGACATAGATTAACGAGTGTGTTAACGACAAAGTCGGATGATCTTTTAAATAATAGAGTAATGCCGGTAATTTTCCTGAACTAGTGGCCAGTAGCCTTGATCTTGCACCACACAAATTGGTCAACATTGACTGCTCATCAGTTGATAATTTCGTTGATTGAGCTCTTAAAATTAGCTTCTGAATCTTTGCAGAATAGTCTTCATAGGCCTCTTGCTCTTGCATATCAAGATAAACTGGAACAAGATCATACCGATAAGGAGAAAGTATTCCATCTTTAATAGCATCACTCAGTGAGTATTCACTTATAATGCCTTTAAAGTATGAAAGCAAATTCTGTCTGATTTTATCAGGGAATGGTGCGCCCTCAACCTCATCATCATCGGTGCGAAAAGGCGTAGCGGATAATCCTATTCGATAACGAGCTGGGGGCAGCGCATCGAAATAACCTTGGCTACCAAGGTGGTGACATTCATCGCCGATTAACAACATATCCTCAAATGGTATTTTGGCTATCTTTGATTGAAATAACTCTGATGACAGGGTCTTGTTAACAGCAATGACACAGATAAAATCTAAAGTTCCGCTTCGAAAACGTAATATTTTCTTATCTAATGCAGCAGCCCAATTATTAGAGCTATCGTAACATTGAATAGGGATGACATTAAAAGGGGCTAGCTCTTTTACCCATTGATTAGCCAATTCGATATAAGGGACACTAATAATAACAAAGGTTGCGTTACCATTCTTATGACGTTCTTCATACAATTCAACCATCGCAGAGATGGATGTGAATGTCTTACCTGAACCTGTGGCTAATTTAAATAGACCGGTATAATCTGCCTTTCGCCAGCTTTCTATCGCTTCGACTTGATGTGGAAACAACTCAAACGCTCTATCTTTCACTATCAATGGCTTACGAGGTATTTTCACTTCAATATTTAGTTTTGTTAACTCTTGTTCTGATTTAGGGAAGCTATACGAGAAGAAAGGTTTGGTCTTATTGGGATGAGGGGATGCCGGAAATAATTCTTTACTTAACACGTCCAGATCAACACCAGCTCGGATTTTTTGGTAAGCATCTGAATCAATTGCAACAACTTTCACTCGCTTCTTGTTATTATTCCAAAGAGCATTGAAATTGTCTACTTCGACTTGGCCATAATCAGCAAAAGATTCACGCCAACTGAAAAATAGAGAAATTTCCTCAGAATTATACTTCGATAACCCAGCTATAGTTTCATTCGCGGAGCCGCTGAAAACAACGGTTTCATTGTGTTGATAAAAGATCCCAATTTTTTTGTGGAACATACCTTGATGCGTGAAAGCGAACTTAATCTCAAGTAGCCCTTTAGCCACTAAATACGTTAGCAGCTTTAGGTTTCGTTCTGTGCTTTCAAGCAACAAATCTGCTAGTTGAAGTGATAGAGCTCTAACAGGATTTGATACCCCTTCCATCACCGCCTCAAACTCATCGTCAGATAGTGGATCTCCAATGATAAGGCGCATTTTGCCTTCTGAATGGATAAACTTATCCAGACCTTGCGCTGCAGAAACCAATACATCGGACGAAAAGTATCCCACGGCCCTATCATAGCGATCTGCGCGAGCAAGCAAGGGGATATGTACACATTCAAGTATACTTTCTTCATCTGAGTCATACTTAGCTTTGAGTTCAAGGTCTGAGAACCGCATTTTTACTCCCAATCAAGCCATTTAGTAAGATTGCGCCATGCGTTACTCAGGAGTAATGAACTGCGTTCATCAATCTGCTGCTTTCCCCATTTATCGGCGAACGTTATATCACCAAATTTTTTCTCTAGCATCAAGACTGAAGCATGACTTTTAGCATGCTCAGAAATATGGCACTCTGATGATAAGATATCTTCAATATCGTTAATTGAATCGTTAGCTAAGGCCTGAAGTAAATATTGCTTTAGATTATACCAAGACGGTGAATTGGAGCTGGAAACTCCGTCTCTGACATCAATTAATACGTTACCAATCTTGTTATAAATTTCTGGGTTTGCAATCTCCTCATCCCCCCAGCCTTCTGTAGAACCACCATTGAAGACCTTCTTAATAGCGTTTTTTCGAGAAATTAATTCCCACATCGTGGTTGTTAGGAAGTCAGTACTTAATTTATTTGAGATCTGGTGATCAACGCCTTCAAGTTCAACACCATGCAAACCAGCTAAGAGCAACATCTTGATACTCTTCGGTTTGGTTAGAATTTGCTGTTTCGAACAGATATCAAGCCATTTTTCATCTACTGTATCTTTTGGAGAACCTTTTGTAATAATTTTATTTACAAGTTCTTCTCTGAAAAACTGATTAATAATATCTGGATTAAACCGATCCGACGTCAGAGAGCCGTGACCTAATGTGAACCCTTTTTGATCTGCATTCACACCGCGTTCATGTAATTTTTTGTAAACCGCATCAATACCATCAGCTCCGCCACTCATTGCTCGCCAAAGTACACTAAACGCTGTTACAGACTTAAGCACTTTTGCGAAGTCAGAATGTTCTGTCCCTGTTGCTTCAAATTTCTCATCAATTAATACAAATTGTATCAATAGACTTTGAACAATATCATGCTTCATATCCACAAGGTATCGAAGACATAAATTAGAAATATCTAAAACGCTAAAGTCAACTAATTTCCCAACATTTGGTACTACTACTTGCCAATGATCGAACAAAAAGTTGGCAGATGTTGCCAGCTGGCTTAAGTAAACGCCTTTGAGATCATAGTCGCAATTTTCATAACTCTTAAGCATTGCATCTCGCTGATCTCTTAAACTCGTAACTTTTACTTTTCCTTCAAAAGCTCGTACAAATGCCAGTATTAACGCTTTAGTTTTAAGGTTTTTTTCTTTACTATCGATGATATTTTCAAAACGCTCAGTTATGGAATTGAGAACATCCATTGCTGCTTCCAGTTCTTCTTCTGGAGCCCCCTCTTTACGCTTTTTACCTATGAATTCAATAGCTTTTGGTACAAATGTTTCAATCGCTGTGAGTGGTTCGCCCGTAGTATTCAAAGCTTCAAACATATCAAATGCATATGATTCATTGTTAACTTCAACGTATGTAAGGCAAACGCGATGAAGCAAAAATTTCGCAAATACGGCGATGTAAATAACTTCTGCAACTTTAGGATACGATTCAGCAACCAATGCTAAATTTTTATCAACAGGGAAATCTAAACACACATCCAATGTTTCAACATCGACTAAGTCACTAATATTAATTTTTTCTTCAGTTTCGTTATCAGGAAATTGAAATTGAAAGCCTTTTTGTACACAGTCAAGCTGTTTTCTAATTTCTTTAACGTTATTAACGACACGTTTTGCAGAAGTACTCATCAATGATAAGTCTAAAGGCTTAAACACTGAATTATCACGTTGCTCCATAATGTGACGCTGATACACATACAACAATTCAGCTATTGGACTGTCATATAGAGCGTTTTTCTCACTTCTACCCCAACAATCGACCTGTGAACGAATAATTTTAGGGAGATATTTGTATACTTCATGTTCTGCAGTTGTCTCTACAACCGTATTCGAAGTGTCGATCTCTAGCTGGGAAACTACTTGGCGTAATTCATCAAGGACGTCTTTTATTTCTTCATCTTGTTCTGAGTTAATTGCTTTTTTCAAACTCGGTAAAAGTATTCTTAATCTTTCGTTAATACAGAGTATTATCAACATCAAAGTCGAAAGGCGCTGTTGTCCATCGATGATAAGTTTGATTTCTTCCGGTTTATCCCTTTTTACTAAAGGGTAAATGGTTAGGGCAATACTATCGTCTACACTGAGTATGGAACCGAGGAAAATAATCGCATCATGAGAATCAAGAAGATTTCTAAATACGTTTTCACAATCAGAAAACAAATCTCTAATATGACTTTCTTCCCATGAATATGGTCTCTGATAAGCAGGCATATAAAAGCCTGTTGTTTTACGTTTGCAGATGACATCAAATACTGATTGAGGTTCTGCTTTAAATATATCCAGAGACTTTTGCATCGATGTTTTCCTAGGTTACTGATATGCTTCGAAAATACCCTATTTATATCATTAAATCTAAGGATATTCTATGATCTTGACCGGGCATTTAAGTATAGTGAGCCTGGCGTTTCACTGGCCGCTGAGATTCCAGTCACAAAAGGCAGCTAGTTGAGTGGTTCGATGAGCTGAACATTATCCTGAAAGCCACAATATGCTAGGCAAAGCACATGAAATCAAGGACATTTTTAGAGACAAGCATCACGCTGGATTGAACATCAAGCTTTGCACCGGGCATAGTTTTCATTTCCCATGAAACAAGCACGGCACAACAACTTTACGATTAATGTTGTCAGTAGCTGGGCAGGGCAATGATGCACTATCATTGATGCCTTTAGTTTATGCCATTTATATGATGTGTTTTGATTTTATGTTTTTTTAGTGATATATTCTTATCTTGTTGATTTTAATGGTGTAATGAACTTCTGAATACAATGAACTTCTAGATGCAATGGCCTTCTGATACAATGTTGTTTCCGTTTGGATAAAATCTCCAATTCAGCAGTAAGGTAACTACATTGAGCATCGAATCTACGATACTAAAATTCTCCGGACATCAAACTTTTCCTATCCGTTACGGCTGGATTTATAAAATAATTCAAGAAATTGTAAAAGGTGAGTCCATCTCGAGTAAGTTGAATATAGAGAAGCAGATGCAGTCAATGGGGATGGGAAAGAACATGGTACTTTCTGTCCGGCATTGGATTCGTGCACTGAATTTGGTGATATGCGTTGATAACAAAGAACAAATTTATCAACTGACACCGCTTGCTGAACAGTTATTTACTCATAAAAACGGTAGAGCAGCGTATGATGAATACCTTGATAAGATCGGGACGATCTGGTTACTACATTGGCTATTGCAATCCATTGATACAAGAAATGCTGAATTAAATGCGTCTCGTTTTTTATTTAATTATTTCAATGGGATAAAAGTAAAGAAAGAGTTTTTAGCAAATGAAATCAAAGATGCACTAACTAATCACGAGAAAGAGCTTACTGAAGAAACTCTAAACAAAGATATCGACTGTCTGTTGCAGATGTATGCACATAAGTCATTGCAATCCAAAAAAATTAATGAGGACAGCTTTGCTTCACCTTTCACAGAGCTAGGTTTGTTGAAGCAAGAAGATGCCAGGAGCTACCTGGCAGAACTTTCTCGGCGTCCTTCACTGCCCGTAGAGGTCTTTACCTATGCCCTCATTGGCTATATGCAGAGAAAACACCAAGAGAGTAAGGTAAACACGTTGTCTTTTGAAGCATTACTGAATGACGTAGGCTCTCCTGGTCGAGTATTTCGTTTATCTGCTGCCGGGCTTAGTGACAAACTTGATCAAGTTGAAACATTAACCGAAGGCAAAATAGCCTGGACAGATACCCAAGGTTTAAGGCAAGTACAGCACTGTTTCGAAGATATCAATAATATTAAAGCTGATCAGTACCTTAAGCATTACTATCAACCAGAAGGAAAATAAGAGTGACTCTTAGTAAACTTTACTCTATCGCTACACGCCATCAACGTTCTACCCGTATCGATAGTGATTTGAGCGCTGATTTCTTTCCTGGTTTGGTTTACCATGGAACTGCACAATCTTCCTTAGAAACGCTCTTCCGGCAGTACAAACAAACCGGACAGAGCGCCTATACACTTACTGGTGCTTATGGTTCGGGTAAGTCGACGGTTGCGTTGCTTGTAGCTGGTTTACTGCATGCTGATATTAATATTCGTAGTGAAGCACTCATTACTATAAATGATGAGTCTAAAATTCTATTAGAAGAAAGTGTCCCTTACCAGGAAGGGTGGTTACAAATACGCTCCGTAGGTGGAGTGAGAGGTCCTATAGAATCATTTTGGAATGCAACTCTTAGAGCACTCGAAGAACATCCAAAGACATGCAAATCCAGCATACTCAATAAGTATAGCAAAGTGAGCGTAAAGAGTGACAGTGAGCTCCTTAACTCATGGAAAGCCCTGTTTGAAGACATTGCTCCATACGTTGATGGTGTACTTATCATCGCAGATGAAATGGGCAAAAGCCTAGAGTACATTAACCGAAATGGTGGTGATTTACATTTATTTCAGGATATCGCAGAAGAGCTATCTAGGATTAACACGCCAGTTATTTTTTTAGGATTGTTACATCAGGCATTTAGTGAATATGCTAAAGAACGTGGCACCAAGTTACAGGATGAATGGGGTAAGATTCAAGGACGCTATAGCGATATTCTTTATAACGTATCAACTGATGAAACGGTTGCATTAATTAGTAGCTCGATAAAAACAATATTACCGAAAAACGATGGTGATCAGCTCGTTAAACGTGTACTTGCAGCCCTTGAAGATAAGCGACAGCGTAAAGAGCTGCTACTTACACGATTGGAGCAATGTATTCCACTTCATCCATTAACCGCATTGCTATTAGGGCCTATTGCCAAGCGAAGATTTAGTCAAAACGAACGCAGTACGTTTAGTTTTTTGAATTCTCATGAACAGTTCAGTTTTCAACTTTTCTTACAGCAAACAAGTGACCAAAACGCTCGATATGATCTTAGTCATCTTTGGGATTATTTAGAAGCCAATATGGAACATGCTATTTTGGGATCCCCTGATGGTCATGGTTGGGCGACAGCAGCTGATGCAATAAGAAAAGCCTTGAAACAAGACTTTTCACCGCAATGCATCAAGCTGCTTAAAAGCATAGCTTTGATTACCCTGTTTGGTAAATCTGCCAACCTCACCGGCACTGAGAAGATACTGCTTACCGCAACCGAGATTACACAGCAAGAACAGCTTAATGCGTGTCTACAACAACTAAAAGACGCTTCCTGTATTGTATTTAGAAAATATTTATCCTCTTGGGTGGTGTTTGAGGGGTCTGATCTCGATATTGCTGGTTTAGTTGAAGAAAAACTTGACCAACTTCATAATAGTCATGAAGCGATTGAACGTATTAATTTTAGCTCCCAAGTTATTGCGAAAGGCCATTATCATGAATTTGGTACATTACGATGGGCTGCTCAATCGGTAGCAATTCAACTTAGTAGTATCGAAATTGGTTCGTTACTTACATCTCGAAATGGTGAATTCGCGAATTTCTTACTATTACTAAAAGAAGAATCGGAAGCGCGATTGAAGGAGTTGACACGAAATAACAAGTCACTAATGCTTGCTTGTGCACCAAATGCTAATGAAATTATTAACCTTGCGAATGAAAAATACGCGTTAGATCTTATCCAGAGTGATAAAATAACTGGAGCTGCGCTTACTCATGACAAAGTAGCTCGCGAAGAACACAATGCTCGTACTTTTAATGCACAATCAGCCCTTGAAACCGCTTTAACCTATGCATTCAACAACGCGGTTTGGTTTCACAACGGAGTTGCTTATGACAAAGAGACCATTAGTGAAATAGCAACCTTCGCTGCCGACAACATATTTTTCCAAACACCTAAAATCCTCAACGAGCTTGTTAATCGTAATAAGTTGTCTGGTACCGCAGTTTCTGCTTTAAAAAAGCTTCTCGAAGCCATGCTTGATAAAGAAGACTGTGAAGATTTAGGTATTGAGGGGTTTCCTCCAGAGAAATCCATGTATATAAGCTGCTTAAAAAATACATCTATTCACTCGGCCGAAGGTGAAAAAGGGCAGCATTGGTTCAGAGATTATTTGGATACAAATCTCAGTGCCGTGTTTGCCGCAGCTGAACAACTATTGAAAGATCGCAAAGGTAGTGAAGTTGGTTTGTCTGAAATCGCCGAATTATGGGGTAGTGCACCCTTTGGTTTAACGAAAGGTGTTATTCCGATTTTCATACTCGCTTTTTTGAAATCAATGGGTGAACAAATCGCATATTATGAAAAAGATATGTCTGGCGAATTTGCGTTTATCGCAGAGCCAGACAGTGACTATGTTCATAAACTGATCAAGAACCCAGGCGATCTTGCCGCGAAATATATCGTATTAGCAACTGACGAAAAAGAGTGGTTGCAAAACCTTGCGATTTTCGCTGCAGCGGAAACCAACCGTAATATTTCAAATAATATATTATCAGTTGCGACACCATTAGTTACCACAATACATAATCTACCGCAGTGGGTAAAAAATGCACACCATATTGTGCCAGATAATGATGCACGTAATAAAACCTATTTGAGAGTGCGAGATCTTTTTTTGCAAGCAAATGATCCACATACTCTACTTATTAAGAAGTTACGGAAAGAGCTGGTAGATTTTGGTGCTAATGATTTTACGAGTCAAATTGATCTCTTGGAAGACTGTTTTAAAACTCTCAGGCAAAAGCACGAGCAAATGTTAGTTTCGATCAAGACCAGAGTAAAAAATATTTTTCCAGAAAATGGTGAAGAATTAGCTCAAATGTGCCGGTACGTTGAGACAAATTCAGGTGACTTGCGCTTAAAAGCTTTTGCTAGAGAGCTCGCCAAAAGTGATACTGGATTATTACAGTGGCTAGAGAGCATAATTCAAATTGTCACTGGGCGCGGAAAACAAAACTGGAACGAAGGAATTCTTCAAACAGCATCAAACAAAATCAGTGACTACGCACAAGATTTTTTGAGTGTGGTAAAGTCGCAGCATAATGACGAAGCTAACTCTAGCTCTGGTAAAACAAAATTGGTCTCCTTAGTATTAGAAGGCGATGATGGTAAGCTAACCTCATTTAAGCGAGAAATTAGAGTTGTTGAAATGGATGAATTGCAAAACACAATGAATACTATTGAAGGTCATCTTTCTGGGCTTGATGAATTCCATAAAATCAATGTGTTGCAGCAATTGCTGAGAAAGTCCCTTGAAGCAAAAAGTTAAATAAACAGGTATTACTCATGAGTGATGAACGCAAGGTGAAACATGTTCTTGGCCTATCAGGAGGTAAGGACAGTGCTGCTCTCTCGGTGTATATGGCTAGGAACTATCCTGAGCTCGACATCGAGTATTTCTTTACTGATACGGGCAAAGAATTACCTGAAGTTTATGAATACTTGGAGCAACTAGAAATTGTTCTAGGTAAACCTATTCTGCACATAAACGACAAAAAAGGATTTGATTATTGGTTAGAGCAACACAATAATTTTCTTCCTGCAGGACAACAACGGTGGTGTACCATCCGTATGAAACTCGAGCCATTTGAGAAATGGATTCGCCCTTTCCTCAACGATGGCTATGAAGTAATTTCTTATGTGGGTATTCGCGCTGATGAACCTTGGCGCGATGGTTATCGTCCCAATGAGAACCAAAAATATCTCACAATCAAAATGCCGTTTGCTGAGGACGGCATTAAAAAGCAGGGTGTACTCGATATATTAGATAGTGCAGGGCTTGGTTTACCGAAATACTACGAATGGCGTTCTCGTTCTGGTTGTACCTTCTGCTTCTTCCAGAGAAAAATTGAATGGGTACGGCTACGTGAAGAGCATCCTGAGGCTTTTGAAGAAGCTAAGTCTTATGAAAAAAGAGCTGAGACTAGTGAGAATGGCGAAACTTTTTTCTGGATGGGGCCAAATGAACCATTAGAAACACTGGAGGACCCAGAGCGTGTCAAGCAGATTAAGGAAAACCACGAGAAGGTAAAAGCTCGTTTCGAGAAGAAAAAACAGCGCGAGAGAAAACGTCGATTAGGTATGCATGCAATGGTGGATGAAAGCATGATTATTGACACGTTAGATATGGACGCGATGTATGATCTTGAAGAGGGTGGCGGCGCTTGTATTACATGTTATAAGTAGTACTGTTGTGTATGATGCATAAACATCAGTTTACTATAAATGGTAGAAGCACTCCGAAGAGAGTGCTAACTGGAGCTGATTATTTTGCGGGCTTGCCTGTCAGTATTTATGTGTATATGCCCACTTTTTAAGGCAATCGCTTAGATGGCTATGGCTACCGGACCTGACAATAAAATAACTAATTGTCAATTGTAACTCCCAAAAGGTAATTTTTCAGGCTTGGTCCGGACAATGCTATGTGATCGTCGGTTGCTGCTCTAGAGGCCTGTGCAATTGTAAGTGTCTGCGTAAAATCGCCTAGAGGCCTTCCATCCATAATGTTTATGTCATCTGAGGAGATCTCTAAGCGTAACATCCAATTCATCGAGCACCAGATTGACGCCGTTATGAACCCTGTCGAAGCTGGATATAGTGATAGATCATGAGTTCGTCAGCTATCTGACGACGCAGTTTACGATAAGAATACGGCAATCATACAAGATATTATCGCTGAGTAGGGCAGTATTTTGTTATCAACCGGATACGCAACGTGATGAACGTGTTAATCAGATGGACACAAGCTGGAGCTGCATGCGGGAGATTTAGCGTCTTGACTGGCGCAATGCCGTGAGAAGCCTTACTCTGGAATGCGTTTCGGATCTGGAAAATAATCACGCAACTTTGTGATCTTCCACGCAGTATTCAATTTTAAGTCCCATTCTGGGGGCAAATCCCCAAACTAAAATCTCACAACCCATTAATTTTCAATAAATTAAAAGAAAAGCGAGTCCGGCCTTCGCCTTCACCGCGCAGGCAGGATTTCGCAAAGACCCGGTTGCGATCGCGTTCTTCTGCTTATCGCTGCGCCTCGGCTTCTTCCTCTTTTCGCTGTGCCGCGAGCATGGCCTGATGCTTTTCCTGTGCGATCTGTTCAGGAGAGGGACCAGAGCCGAGCCACTCTCCCGATGGGGCGATCACGCGGTTGGTTCCGTGCGGGCAGCCACAAATGACGATAGAACCATCGACGGCTGAGGCTTGCCCCATCCAGTTAACGCGAGGTTCGCCGTCTACAACAACACCCTGTTTGCCGCATGTAGGGCATGCCGTAGTTTTATCGCCAACGCGGATAACGCCTCGACCGTGCTCGGTGCAGTTGGGCAGGGTGCTACAACATATTGCACCGGTTGTCGTTCTGTCGCCGTGCAGCGCCTGACCACGGCCGTAGTTCGTTGAACGGTAGCCCATGGCCTATTCTCCGGGCCAGGTTAAGAAATCCTCTTGAGGTGGAATACCTTCGCGGGTGACCATATAAGTACTGCCGAGCGGTGTGCTGATAATCTCATCATCGTTATCAAGCAGGCTGCCGACCAGCGCAACGCTCTGACGTCTCCAGGAAAACGCTTCGCCAGCTGAGGTCATAATCGTGGCGAGCGTTCCATACGGATAGGCCACACAGTCGCCTTCGACAATCAGGCTGGTGTAACTCCCATCGTCTATGAGCACTGTGGCTTCACGTTCGACGGGAAGAACCACGCCGCCCATTCGGGTCTGGCTGCCAGCCGTGGCAATCCGCCAGATGGCGGTGACGGGATGTTGTCGATGAAAGGCTTCCTGTTCAGCAATAATGGCGCGCGCGTCCTCAGGCATGGCGGCCAGTTGTTCCTCGGAAAAAGGCGAACGATCTATTTCCGCTTTCAACTCAGCGGTAAATTCATTGGTATAAAGCTGCATGACAATTCCTTGTAGGGGCAGAAGAGTATATGCAGCAATGCTAGGTTTTAGCCTGTAAGGCGAATATACATAAAGTGGTTAATAAGTCGGGCTAAAATCCGAAATAAATATCCAGATTGATATTGGTCATCGTTTAAAGAAGGGATAGTAATGGTTCCTGTTAATTATAAATGTAATATTAGTTGAATTGTCGATAAATAATATTATGCAGCGCATGTAATATTTGAATACATACGCTGCATGACGTTATTTTAAAACACCGGCACCCCTAGCCCAACCTTCACCTCCCTTAACGTCGCCTGCGTCACCCCCTGCGCCCGTTCGGTCCCGCGCTTCAGCATCGCCATCAATTCCCCCTTGTCCTGCATATACATCGCCCTGCGCTCCCGCATCGGACCAATCAATTCCTGCAAACCCCCCTCCAGCTCGTTCTTGCACGCCCGGTCACCCAGCCCGCCCGCCTGATAGTGCTCCTTCATCGCCGCCACTTTCTCCTTGTCCGGATGAAACGCGTCGAGATAAGTAAACACCACGTTCCCTTCAATCTGCCCCGGGTCGCTCACCTTCAGGTGGTTCGGGTCGGTGTACATGGCGCTGACCGCACGGTGAATGGTCTCTTCGCTGGCCGAAAGGTGCAGCGTGTTGCCCAGCGATTTCGACATCTTGGCGCTGCCGTCGATGCCGGGCAGGCGGCTGGTGTCGCTCAGCATCGCCTTGCAGTGGCGCAGCACCGGGG
>Ga0157363_1000176_pt1 | contig 49024 bp, 31 predicted proteins | sample AttsexASBM1_FD_111477 | JGI IMG/M metagenome (GOLD analysis project Ga0157363, IMG submission 111477) | Fungus gardens microbial communities from leaf cutter ant in Ribeirão Preto, State of São Paulo, Brazil - Atta sexdens ASBM1 | ecosystem: Host-associated > Fungi > Mycelium > Unclassified ... | reverse complement strand
TTCTCACATTTTGTTTTCAAGAATTTTTCTCGGAAAATTTTACTACAAATTCTAAGGAAATTATTCTTTTCGACTTGGCAACCCTGGTTTAAGTGGGAATTTAAACATTTTATTGCATATTCTTATAACTGACATCAAAATGTTCTCGAAACGTTGGTTATATTACAAACCCTTTTTAATTGAGATCTTCCCAAGTTATGAGATTTCAAAGTTTCAGTACTACTAGCGTTATCCAAAATATATTGCATGCAGGAGGTCGCACGATCGGATTTATATCTCTTCAGGACGCTTGAATATAGTGCACCTTACACATTCATACTTAGCCCAAGGGCTACTGATCGGTTGTCAACGATTACAGTAATTGGTGCAATTAAGCAATTACAAATCGGTTTTCATATATTTTCAATGCTAAATAAATTAATTCTTTTAAAGTTATGAGGTTATTGTGATAAAGAATTAAGATATGTAATTAAAAGGATTAAATTATTTATTAATATTGAAAATATGTAAATTAATTTGTGTCAAGATTAAATAATTGGAAAGTACCCCTATATATATTCATAATCTACACACGGACAGTACAACCAAAAAGAGCGGCCGTGCCCAAGATTTAGCCGTTACCTTGTTTTGAAGTGCTTCTATATTCATAAGATGGACATTGAACGTAGCTAATGATAGCTAAAGATCAATTCTGATATCTTGAAACAAAGTGAAAATTACAAAAGTGAGTAAATTTACTAGATATTCCTTGATGTCAATGATTCTGTCGATAATGTTCACGATTTTTTGATTCTATTCCATGCAGTCCACAATTTTCGATTTCAGTCCATTAAGTCGATTCAACATTAGTTGCAAGCCGATCGCAATTTTATTGCGCGACAGCCAATCTGAAGCTTGCATTTGAAAATCAACGCTTAATATTGGCGTCGCAACAAACTTGCGATCGGTTTGCAACTAATGTAGAACCGGCTGTAGACATACAATAACTGACAATCAATTTTATCGTCGTGAAACCTTAATATTATTTATAGCAGAAATAATGCGGAATCTACAATATAAAATAATGGCCAGTCTATAATAAATCATTAGTAATAAATCAAAAGTCAGAAGCGAAAAATTGATCAATCACAGTCAAATGTAAGAAGAATAATTGACTATGATTGGTCAATTTCTAATGGCTTTTGATTTATTACTAATGGCTTATTGTAGAATGTGTGTAAAGCCGCATGTATGTAAATTCTATATTAGTTGCAAGCTGATCACAAGTTTGTTGCAACAGCCAATCTGAAGCTTGCATTTTGAAATTGAAATCAACACTTAATTTATATTAAGTCATAGAGGTCGTAGAGTCTTAATTGATAAAATATTAACCAATTACAGATTATTCTTCTCATATTCGACTGTGATTGATCAATTTTCTATGACTTAAGATCTTACGACCGCATTAGCAAACGAGAATGGATTGAAATGAATTAAAATGGATTCAGATTTTCAAAAATATTGATTCATGAATATTAAAATGAATGTTTTTCAATTCTGAATGCATTTTTATTCATTTATCGGAATTGCATAGAGCATATCTCTATGCCTTTCAATCTAAAAATAATATTAGCTTTTTCTGTACACAACACATAAATTGTGAATATTGTTCAATTCAAAATTTGGAATAGGAAATGTAGTTTTTCAATCCAATTGGATCCAATTGAATCTAATTAAATCTAAAAAAAAGTATTCGCTATTTAAAATACGCATTCGAATAGAAAAAAATTTCAATCCATTTTAATCCATTCTCATTTGTTAGGGCTACGACTTCAATTGTAGATGACCTTATGATTGTATGATTTCTGCTTTCTAATCGCTTAACACATCTTAGGCCCGGTTGCACTAACGTTACTTTGACTTTAAGTATATATATATAAGAAATTTAAAACTCTCTCTGTCTCGTTTTAAAGTAAAAAAGAGACAGAGACAGAGAGAATTTTAAGTCTCACTTAAAATCAAAGTAATGTTGGTGCAATTAGTGCCTTAACACAAATGTACACAGGAACGTACAAAGGTACGGTCAACGCGATGCTGCAAATGCTTTTTAGCGTTTTTTAATTGGTCAGTTTATAAAATTCTTTCTTCTAATTGGTCCATCAAATGCTTCAAAGTATTTGTAGCGAGACTTTGACCACAGCCTGAGTATAGCAGATGTGTAGTGTTGTGTCGATGCGTTCTGATATTCACTGCCAGTACTAAAGCTATATAGTATACGTTACATGCGCTATAGATTTTCAGCATTAGCAGTGAATATCGAAACATATCCGATAACGGACAATTGAAATGCACGAAAATGGGTCTAGGGATATTGCAATAGCACCCTATGTAAACGGGCCTTTAATCTTTCAGATTTCTAGCATACGCAGACGCACAATGCGTGGCATTGCTGCGGCTAAACTGGCAGGACTGGCTGGAGTCAACTGAAAGGGTGGTGGTCAGTGGTCGACAGTGGTGGTCAGTACCGTCAGTGGAGGAGTGAAATGTAGCGTAGCGTGGAGTTGGAGTAGTGAGTGATAGCGATAAGTATTTGCTCCGACTTGCTCCGACATTCGACGTCGTATCTAGTCCTATAATCCTATCGTGCTATTGGTTCAGTGGCTCTCGGCTCGAGTGACTCGAGTCTGTAGCGCGAAATCATCATTATCCGGTTGCTGGAATCTCTTAAGTCGCTTAGCAATCTGGTGTGGATGATCGAGCCGATGAGGATGGCGACAACGACCACCATGAGATTGCGTGTTGGTACGTGCGGCGAGACAGCGTCGTCGAATCTCGAAGGGAAGAAACTGCGGAATGGCTTAACCTCGCCCGGCGTTATGGATACCGGCAAAATCAACGGTTACACTCTACCAAGTAACGGCCACGTATACGTAAGTAAACGATGTAATGATACTCGAACGTTATATGATCCCATCGGTTACTTCGATCTCACGTTCGCCGTATCACACGGTGTCCAATCGCGTCCAGTCGTGTCACGTCACCCTTTTCTTCAGTCACTCACAATCAGTGACATGGACCGTTATCAATGTTGAATTACAATTACTCCACTTCCTTTTCTTCGCGAGATACACTTCATTAAGTGACTTTGAAGTATACAGTTTGCTTCAAAAAGTACAATAAAAATTTTGATAGTTTATTCGATGATTTAATTCAATCAATTGAGTAAAAAAGAAATTTAATTGTACACTGATTTAATTCAATCATTGGAATAAAAAAAAGGAAATTTAATTTCTCGAATGCATATTAAAGTCATTATATACTGATTTAAGCGTAAAAATAAAGTATAAATATTTCAAATTATAAAATATATTTATTATCTAACAGCACAATTCAGGATTGTATTGTAACAGCACAATTGAGGATTTAATTTGTTTCTGTATTTGTATTAAATACATCTTTATATCGACTTGTAACAGCTTTAATTTGTGCAGAGGCGCTATTCTGACTATGTTCCAAAATTTAATGCCAGTATTGAAAATCTATACACATAACATAAGTTATAAATTTTCAATATTGGCAGTAAATTTTGGACTACAGTCTTTATACACGTCTATCGATAGTATCTATCGATAGTTGTTGGTATCGTTATGTGCCGTTATGCAATTATTTTGTACAAAAATTGCGCAATGACATATAATGACACAACAATTTTCGATGTGTCGTCTAAAATACATGGGAAACCACTTTGATTAACTCCGATTAACTTTGATCGACAATTAGTCCTTGGAATTGACCAATCGTATTTGTCATTTGGTTTGAAAGATGCGATTTGTCAACTCCAATCGATTAAAGTTAATCGGAGTTGGTTGAAGTGGCCCTAAGAGTAAGAAATTGACCAATCACAATCGAAGAATAATCGATTGTGATTGATCAATTTCTTACTCTTACTTACTCCGGATATTGTAAACGAAGCATAATACTTGTTCTACAAGAAACTGGCCAATCACAGTTGAATATGAAAAAAATAACTATGATTGGTTAATTTCTTACGGCTTTATTAGAATAGGCTTAGAGCCTAAACACAAAAATGACCGTAATTGAATACGTTCAATTGAATTCGATAATAACTCTAATCTAATCTTTTTCTTTACACGTTAAACAATTGAAAAATTAATAATTTTATTTTGTAACAAGATAATATAAGTATTGCTTGATAAATTAATTTAATTGTTAATTAAATTAATCATAGTTTTATTGAAGTTTTATGATGATTTTTGGCGAAATTAATTTACATTAATTCAGCTGACAAGATTGCTTATAGCATATAATTCATCAATCCGTAATTTTATTTTATCTCTTACATGTCAGATAAAAGAATATTTCTTATGCTAATTAATAAAATATTACAGACATTATCACGAGTTGATTATAGATTAAATTACTCGGGATCTTGAATTCGACATTTTTTTCTTATTTATGCTGTAAAGATTATGAAATTTTGAAATTATGAAATTATTTAGACATAAAATTAAAGATAAAATTAAAGATAAACTTAACTTAAATGTTTTGATTGATAAAATACCTAATATTAATATTATTATATTTAGTATTTTGCATATTATCTTATATTATTTTATCGATCATTTATAAAATATTTATATCGTGCTTTTAAATTTATATAAATTGTTTAATTCTATATATTTGTTTATTCACATAATGTTGTTCATGGTCTATTATTAAAATATATAATGTAGAGAAGACCGGTTATCAGTCATGGTTTTTGAATAATTGTTAGAAAAAAGTGGATTTGAAATAAGACTTCGAAACTATGTATGTTGCAATATACCTACAGTTTTTCTCTCCCTTAGGTATTGAAAATACCTAATGTGACAATTAGCCCCGTACATATTCGGGATTGATTGTCATACATTGGGTAGTAATATATTTTTTATGGATAAAACATACAAATAGTTTTTATTTCAATGTTAGTTCGATATTTCGGAAAATAACAATAATTGCAGTATTTCAAGTTATTTTAATCATAAAATACGTAATTTGTTTTTGTAACAAAGTTTTTATACGAGAAATAAAAGACATATATAACTACTTATATACAAAATATATTTGCAAACATATTCTAAAACCATATCGATTTAAAGAGATTATAAAATTGATTGTCATCTAATCTTGACATATTTTGCTCAGTTTATATGGTCGTTTTTAGTAAAAAAAAGATTTTATTTACAATAATGATTAACTAACTATAGTAAAAATTATTTAAGGTGTGTGTGTGAAGCTGGCCTCTCACTTGGTGGAAACTCATTAAATATTGAGAGTTCTGAGTTTAGTTCAGTTTTATCACTTTTTATGGAAAAAAATTGTTTAAAAATTAAATTAGCAATCATTCAGTTAATCATTTTAAAATTATGTATCTTTTAAAATCCTATAGTATGACCTTCGTTAGACAAAGTGAGCGCTGCGTGAATCTGGCGTTTCATTTTACACTTTAAGTTTCTCGGCTTTAATGACCGGAACTATTTGTTTGCCTATGTAGCGTTATCGAACTATTGATAATAAACTCATAACTCTCAATATTTAATTAATGAGTTTCCATCAAATGAGATGTCAGCTTCATTCAATTATTTAAGACGTACCATTTTTACACAACTACAGGATAATCACGATTGGTAATATTAAAAAAACGTACAAAAAAAAAAGAAAAATTTACTTAGCAATTTACTTTTTATTTTTTAGTAATAAATAATAAATATAACGTAAAGTAAATATTAAGTGAAAAATATCAAATAATCAAATTTTATTTTTTAAAACTCTACTGGACTAGATTTAAAAAATTGGATTTTTTCCAGTCCTGGTATGTAACAGTTGAAACAGTGTTAATTAATATTATAGTATTAGCATTTTATAGTAGTGCAAGCATTATCATGCTAGAGAGATCATAGAATTTATTTCTCATTAAAAATATAGAATATGAACGACTAATTCGCTTTTTTAAACACGACAGAATACTTTGCGATGTGACCACGAGGTTGCTTACTTGTCCATGAAATGTGATAAGTGATCACGCTATGCTCGCAGAAATCGTTATCAGTGCTGTAATCAAGTGCTTTTTAGATTAAGATGATATATTAAGATTGCTTAAAGGGATAGCTATAAACGCTATAAGCGCTATCTGTGTCATTTTATCTTTGTTTTATGAATGAAAGCTAAAGATAAAATAATGTAAATAACTTTAATAGCATTTCTCCGAACGAATCCTAAATATTTTAATTTTTTCCTTTCCAATAATTGATGATGAAAAAGCATATATGCAGAACTTTGTCCTATTTTTGAACAGATATCACATCTTACAATTATTCTAGCAAATATTCTAGCAAATATTCTTGATAGTGATGAATTAAATCAATAAGCGAGAAAGATAAAATGTAATAAGTAAAGAAATTAATGTTGCGTGCAGAAAATAAAGGAAGAAGATTAGATATATTAATTGCACATGTACTGAAGCATGCTCCGACTTATTCATGATCAAAAAGTTGAGCAAATGTATCAATTTAATGATTAATGTGATTATTATGAAACGAAAAATTATTATCAGAATCTAGATTATAGAATTTTTTATGAAATGCGTGGATTGGATATTGTATTTGGACATGATAACACAAATGAATTAGCCGCACTGAAAAGATTGATTGCTGCAACAATTTAGATAGTAAAATATGGCATAAGATTTTTAATTGGCTGCAGCAACTAATTTTTTCTTTCAGTGCGCTATTTGAAAAAAGCAAGAGATGAACGTATATATACATTAAAAAAATTCAAGATTTTCCTTTGTTGCTGTCCTTGTTATATATCTAAAGATTCAACAAAATATTTTTTAAAAATATTTTTAAAAAGATTTTTATGGGATCGATGATTGCAAATCTAAAGTCGAAATTTACATATTTATGTTACTCTTGAATATACCAATTTATAAGGACTCTGACTTTTAAAAATAAAATAAACTATATATTTGTTTGCTTATTTATTATATTAAAAAATTCTCCTTTTGACATGAAAAATTCAAAAGACAAATAATAAGAATGTTTTAATAAAATAATTGTGCACACTACACGTTTATGTAATTTATTCATAAAAGTGAAATTAACACTTTGACTATACCGTTTTAATGTTGTTATATTTCCAAGAAATTTAAGTCACCGGGAAAGGCGATTGTTAATAAAAACCGAGTACGCAAGGAAGAATATGGCACATGTAACGAATATTATGAAAAAAAATGTTATAATATTTTAGTTTAGTTTGGAAGATAAAGCTATGAAAATACAATTTTCATGAATATTTATCAATCCATCATGTGAATCGATCCATCGAAAGGAATTATAAGTGTATCTACACTGAGAAAAAATGCTGTTGATTCAATTAAACTCTATATTATGGGCTGTCACGAACATAAGTGATTTACTAACATAATTCATGTATATTTTTATTGATATAAAGGCATAGATTAAATTATGATTTTAATAATCAAGGCCCTATCAATAAAAATATACATGAATTAATCGCTTATGTTAGTGACAACCCGTAATATAAATTTTAATTGATCAACAGCCTTTTTTTTCAGTGTAACAATGAGCTGCATTATCTGTATTCATTTTTTTCCGTGTGTACGTGCGGCCTATGGACAGGCGCAACCAAAATTATTTCTTACTGGTCGGAGTAAATATCGCCATCAAGCATGATACGCTCTCTAACTTTGGATGGTATTATTGTGAGTGTATCACAACACATTGTATGTACAATAAATCGTTACTTAAGCTTTAAATCTTAAGCCGTAAGAAATTGACCAGTCATGGTTGAACATAAGAAGAATAATCGACTGTGATTGTCAATTTCTTAACTCTATAAAGTTAACAGGACCACTATAAATAGAATCAAATCTTATGAAATTTTTAATACTCATTTTGTACCGTGTGCCATTTTGAAAAAAATGTGGCGGAGCTGACTTAATTATATTATATTAATATTAATTATATTTATATTAATATTAATTATATTAATTATATTAATACAAAATAAAAGAAAAAAAAATATCGGAAATCGATAAGATTGAATTTGTATCATTTTGTACTACCAAAAATAATTCTATATTATGTGTCATTTCCAAGAAAACAGTGGCGCTGCTATTTTAATATTTAATATTTAAGCAGGATTAAAAAAGATAACAGAAGAGCAAAAATTAACACAACTGAATTTGTACTAATTTATACCATTGAAAATATAAGTTAATATTTATAATATTTAAGTTTTTATTTTTAATGTTTTCTCCTTAAAATGACTTTATTAGTATATTTATAATCTATAAGACATTCCACGTCAAACCAGGCCTTTGAAACATCATTTTTTTTTAATTTGTTAACATATTCTATTAAAAACATGAGAAACATGTTTTGAAAAAAATTTGAAATTTTTTTTGTGAATTATAGGAATCTTTTTAACGCTTGTAAGTTGCAGAAATTCATAAAAAATGTCGCTTATGCGAGCATTCAGATTATTATATTGTCGAACAAAAAATTAGTCAAAAAATGCAAGAGATCGATTTTAAAGATCGTAAATTGTTCTATGGACGAGTTATTTAGAGTTCAGAAAAACAATAAAAAATAAATTATACACATGCTCTGTGCCTTAAACTAATGATGATATAATTTGCCTTTTTTGCAATTTTTTCTAAAATGAAGCAAAAATGAGCATATCTCTAAAGGACTTTTTTTTTATTTTATTGATTCTCGCACTCCTGATGTTTAACCACTTAAATTCAAGATATTCTGTATATAGTTTATAGAGTTTAGTGTTTTTGTGATACATATATATTTTTAGATATATTTATTTAGATTTATGTATAAGTTGTTTTATTTTAAAGAATTATTGCGTACCATGTATTGTGTGTAATATTTGCTGTGAATTAGTTGATGCTATTAATAAACAAACTGAACATCGTGACATTTCATTTTTTTGTAATATTTTTAGAAAATAAAATAATGAAAATATATAAAAATATATTACATAAAGAAAATATATTACATAAAGTAAATTATATTTTATATATTATATATTATATATTATATATTATATATTATAAATGTTTTTTTATTTATTTTTTTTTTTTTCAATACTTTTTTAAACATGATGAAACGGATAGCTTTAATATCCTTTATTCTTGATAGAGTATAAAGTCGACGATAATAAAGAAGCAAGAAATAGAAAAATTAAGAGATCCAAATAGTTGCATTTATTTACTTATTTAAATATTTTAAATTTCCATTTAAAAGCTTGAGAAATTTTTAATGAGATTATATAGAAAATCAAGGAAATTAAAAAAAAATAAATTTTATTTAAAAAATAGAATAAACTTTTTTGAAAATTTGAGCAAATATCAATCAATAATATCTTCATTCAAATTGTGTAATTCAGCGTAGAAATTTATTACAGTCTACCCATGATTCAACAAAAGCGGAATTACAAAAAGCACCACGGTCAAAGGAATCCTTTGAAAAAGTTTCGTTCATCACAGCGGCACTTACACACCTTGGTTTTTATATTCTCATGTTCCTGGGATTTATTAATCAACTATTCTTTATTCCGAAGATTGCCACTGAAAAAAATAGAGAAGTACGGCGGTCATTTATATTTTATTAAATATTAATGAAGTTGCAGTATGAAAAGAAAAATGAATTTAAAATAAGAATATTAAATTTTAAACTACACATTCAATAATGGTAACAAAGATTCCTATAAATATCGAAAGTGAGTAAATAAAAGTGTTACATACCATTAATATATAGAAAACTTACACGATAATTAAAAATATCCAATTACATTCTATTTATTCTATATATTTTATTTATTCTATATTCTATCAGAAAATAATTTTTGTTATGTGAAATTAGTTATTTTTATTATATTAAACTTAACAATCTTTTTTTATATATATATATGTGTAAAAAAATTTTTTTTCTTATGTATTTATCGATTTTATATGAACAATTACTTATTTTTCGCATAATATTTAAATATCTTTTTATAGTGAACATGTGTTTTTAGGGATATGCTCCGCTCTATGATAATTTCGAGAAGTTTTATCTCAAATATGTCTATAGAAGAGTCAGAGATTGTTGGAATAGACCGATTTGTTCTGTTCCTGGTGCAAGAGTCACATTAAAAGATCGAGTAACTCACGATTATGGATGGACATTTCAGTATGTTTGACTACGTACGAAAAATCATGATTGCCACATATCAATAGAATTGAAATCCCTATTTTTTTAAATTTTGACAGATTTACTGGAACTAAAACGCAATGTATAAATTTGGGCTCTTACAATTATTTAGGGTTCGCTGAAGCGAGTGGTAAGTGCGCCGACGAGAGCATCAAAACGCTTCGGAAGTTTGGTTGTGCCAGTTGCAGTACGCGTCTTGAATTAGGTAAATAACTTGAGGAAACATTATTATTTATAAGAATTATTACTTAGGTATTATTATTTAATTTCTCTTAGCAAATAACGGAACCATAATAGAATATTTAAAAATGTCGATTGAGGTTGTTGCATACATAATTGCATCATAAATTCTATTTCTAAGAAAAATAGATTAATTACAGAGATTTCAATCAAAATCGAATCGAATCTTATGTGATTTGATTCAATTTTATTCGTATATTTTATACATTTCTAGTGATAATCATATGAAAGCAAAATAATTCGAGAATACGCATCAAGTGCTTCCAAGTATCAATTTATCCTTGTTTGATGAATAACGAATAAAAATATTTAGAGGCAGTCGGTGTGTATTCTCTTAATACAGTATTCATTAAAAAAATTTATTTTTGTGTTATATGTGATTTGATTAGTCTTTGAAAGTGATCTTAGTAGTTTATGAACTAATTTGTAGATAAACTTTTATATCAAAGTGAAAGTTTCGAATTTGACTGTAAAAAATTTGATTTTTGATTTAATAATGTTAGTCTGCCATGGTTTATTAAAAAAAAATTATATTTATTTTTTTAAATCAGATTCATATGTAATCAAAAGAAATTGAATCTTCTTGCACTAAGGTAATATGCCGATACATGATGAACTCGAAAAATTGACTGCAAAATTTTTGGGCGTAGAAGATGCCATAGTATTTGGAATGGGATTTGCCACAAATTCTTTAAACTTACCTTCTTTAGTCAGTAAAGGCTGTTTAGTTCTTAGCGATGAGAAGAATCATGCATCACTCATTCTTGGACTGCGACTATCTGGTGCAGTAATACAGATCTTCAGGCATAATAGTATGTATATTACGCAATATTCACTTACAACGCAATCTTTTTTTGAAAGTACAACAAAGTCGTTGTTCATTACAGATGTAAAACACTTGGAGGAATGTTTGAAGAAAGCTATTGTTTTCGGGCAGCCGAAGACTGGCAAGCCTTGGAAGAAGATAGTTATCATTGTCGAGGGTGTTTACTCTATGGAGGGTTCAATCGTCCATTTACCTGAGATGTTAGAGCTAAAAAAGAAATATAAAGTTCGTAACAGTAACTTTAATTATATTAATCTAAATCGAAACCTTGAGATCATTCTGAACTTAATAAAGTAATTTAACATACAGTTGCACTGATTTAGAAGATCAAATCTATTTATTGCTCATATAATGATTTTTTTTTAAATAAAATCGCAGAATATTTTATATGTTTTATATAATATTTTACACAATATTTTAATTGTTCTTGCTTAACATAAATCTTTTAAAACATAAACATTTATTAGTTTTATCTACGATGTTACACTCTTAATCCTATCGCGTAGTATCTCCAAATTCGAAATAAAAGTTTTGCAGTGCGAATGACATTCCAAGTTATACATTAGTAGGAGATATTTTTTTATATAATAGATGCTTTTCTCGAAATATTGTTGCGCCCTTAAAATATTGTTTCCCCATATATAAATATTGCGTCTTGCGTGAAGATTGAGAGGGAAAAAAAGATGGATCGATCTGAAGCGCTGGTTACGATTCGAAAGAGAAACTAACAGGTTTTACCCGTATTGAATAAAGTTCCTTTTTAATAAAAAAAAAAAAAACAATGTTGTCATTATTTCGCGTGCGCGTGCAAAATCGTCGCGATGGCGTTTACATATATAGAAGTACGATAGTTCGCAGCAGACGTAACAGCAGATATAAAATAAATGTATATACATGTAAGGTGAACTTTTAGAGGTACAAAGCTTTTCGTATACATCTTGTGTACACTTTACATAGCCAGCATTTCAAACAAATGACAATTTGACAACAACAGAGTTATTCATATGTCGTTAATTGACAGAGTAAAATATTCATAGACGTATAAAATAGACTCAGCATTAGCTATATATATAATCTCAAGCATACTGATGAAGCCTAAAAGTTATAGGATGCTCAAAGGAGCGTCCTATAACTTTTGTTTTATTAATTTAAGATTTAATAACATACAAAATTAACAATGATTGTGTATAATGCATTAACAATTTTGTTAATAATATTTTATTATTTTATTATTTTAATCATTTTATGCAATTTGAAGAATTTAAACTATCTATTGACTAAGAAATAACATAAGAATCTTCTTAACATGATATATACTAATTGTCTTAATAACATTAAAATGTCCGACGCAATGAATTTATTATCATGAATTTTATATCATCAATTGCTTTCCTTTTTTATTACGAGTAATATAAACATTTTATCGGACAGGCCTATCTGTATGTGGACGAAGCGCACAGCACAGGAGCCATGGGAAAACACGGAAGAGGAGTTTGCGATTATTACGGTATTGACCCGCGCGAAGTAGATATACTCATGGGAACATTCACGAAAAGCTTTGGTTCAGCAGGCGGATATATAGCCGGAACAAAAGTAATATTTTAATATTCATCAGCTTCGTTATATTAAATATCTGTATATCTTCAATCAGATATATGTTTTAGGCACTGATAAATCACATAAGAATATACGGTCACGCGCATACGTACGCAGTATCAATGTCTCCGCCCGTTACGCAACAAATCATCACTTCGATGCGAATTATAGCGGGGGAGGACGATATCGACGCTGGTGAAAAACGTATCAAACAGTTAGCTAGGAATACGAGATACTTTAGACGTAGATTAAATCAGATTGGAGTTATAATTTACGGAAACGAGGATTCGCCTGTTGTGCCTATGCTAGTTTATTTATTTTCTAAGATTGGGTAAGTGAGTTAAAATATTATTTTCAAAATCTGAATTTGTTCCATTTCATATGATTTCCTTTCTCTGCAATGTTCAACACAGTACAGTGATCCGTACTCTGACGAGCCGTAACATTGCAACTGTTGGTGTTGGATTTCCAGCGACGCCGTTAATGGAAGGTAGAATTAGATTTTGCCTTTCCGCTGCGCACACAAAGGAACAGTTAGATTATGTAAGTAACATTAATCAGGGTTGGGAAGTAATGCGTTATTTATAACGTCATTATCATCATGTCATTACTTTTTTTAGTAACAATCGTTATTTTTTTCTGTCTGTAATAGTAACATCGTTACATTTTTATAGTAACAGCAAAATCATTCTTTTTTATCCTTACTTTGATTGCATGTTATTTTTACATCTTTCAATAAATTGCATTATTTCTGATGCGTGCGTGCATGCGTGCGTGCGTGCGTGTGTGCGTGCGTGCGTGCGTGCATGTGTGCGTGTGTGTGTGTGTGGAAATATTTTATTTAAACAGAAATTTTAACATTGAAAGATATTTTATACTTTATATCTTAAACTGCATTTCTATAGTTACTGTTAATCTTTATGTAGTACACGTATATGTAACATGAGCTATGAATTATTAAGCTAGCAATCTGTCTTTAAAAACGGCATTAGAACGGTTTTTATGTGCTAATTATATGTTCTAGTGCTAGTTTTTGTACTCGAACAGTTTAGCAGAAAATTGTGATTGAAAATGATTGTGATTGAGATACTGACTCAACGTCAAGTTAGCCTTCGTTCATTAAATTATATATAATGTAAAAAAGTTTAATTACAATAATAGTTTAATTACAATAATAGTTTAATTACAATAATTAAATACTTTTATGTGTTTTTATGTGCTTAACTTAATAAAATTAACATATCTGTAATAATTCAAAAAGTATGTCAATACACTCACATACATATACACACAGGAAATCTTTCGTCAAGCGGGCCATCTCTTCCTTCAAAAATTAACGCAATAAAAAAAATTTAAGGTCTCAAAATATTTATGTACTTGTTTAGTTTCGAATGGAACATAACTTTTTAAAAAAATTTTATTTAGCGCCTGAAATCCGCAAAAGTCACGAATGATCCTATACCTTTGATTACAATGTAAAAACTTGACAAATCTGTTTGAAAATGATTCGCGAACATCATATATACCTTTCTCCTGTTCTCTTTCATCCTTCTCTCTCTCTAAATTATGTGATTTAGCACAAAAGTATTATCAATCATCAACTTTTCTTTCCTGAAGTCTGCCTGGTTTTCCGATATCTTTTATCTCAGTTTCTAGTCTATTCCTTAATACCTCAGCATATATCTTATATGCACAGCAGTGATATCTCTCTATAAATCGCGGCCTTTTCCTGATTGCTTTTTATCTATATAAATAATATAATTTCAAAATCTAATGTCTTATTTTAGCATTACAAGAAAATAAAAAAATAACGAATCGTTATTTTCTAAATAATGATATAATAAACATTTTTTTTTTAATTAGTTACTCGTATCAGTAACGAATTATCTATTATAAAAAATAATGATAACGCGTTATTTTTAAAAGTAACGTTCCCAATCCTGACATTAATGAACCGAAAGGTTCATTATTTTAATCTGGTTCATTATTTTAAACTGTATTATATCTCAGGTATTGTCACATATTGAAGAGATTGCGGACATATTCGGATTAAGATATTCAAGGAAACCTCGCACTACAACGAAAATAGAATATTCCGACAGTGAAATGGAATGATCTACCTCTTAAAATAATAAATTAGACAATTCATTTCTTTGATAAATAGAAAAAAATAGTCAAAAAAAAGTTGAGGGCTTTAAATATCACCAATAACTTCTCTACGATTCATCACATCGTATGATAAATGAGAAATTTATATTACAATTATTACAATAAACTAGCGCATAAATTTTTCATAAAAATAGAATGTGACGATTTATATATGAAGTTAAGGAATAACTGGAGGATACAATTCATACGGAATAATGCGAATTAGAAAAGAAGGAGAGAGACTAAATTACAGTATATTAAAAAATTGTATTATATTAAGATGCAAAACTTTTTACTATAGTTTTTTTCCGATGTCGATTTTATGCCAAAAGAAAGTGCTATTTACAAGCATTTTACAGATATATATGATATTTCACTATATTTTATATTAGGATTACAAACTTCAGAAATATATCGCGCTTTATTATGAAAGGATAATTATAAAATGACATAAAAAATTAGATCTGTGACTATTTGTTTTTTCTATTTGTCTTTTGTTTTGAAATAAGAAATTACGCTGACCTCCAGATATCTTCTTTCTTTTCACGATCACCATAATCCCTACACATTAAATGAATTGACGAATTTGATATTATCAAATGTCAATAAATTATATTATATATATTAATTTTATCATTTATATATTCTCACAGTAATTAGGCACAGTTGAAGAAATATTCTAAGATTGTGTTAAAGTACGTAGATTAAAAATTATGCAAATATTAAAACTATACATCGAATCGACGTCGATTCCATTATCATTTCTAACTGACTTATCTGTCAATTATCCCGAAATGTTACAAAAAAAAATAAAAGTATAGTTTTAATATTTGCATAATTTTTAATCTACGTACTTTAACACAATCTTAGAATATTTCTTCAACTATGTCAATTCCATTATCATTTCTGATTAGGAGGCTATGTATTAGAAGGTCCAAATATAATAGTCCTATATAGTGCATTATGTACTTTTTTTTTAATTATACATTTATTTATAATTATATACATATACAAGGTGCCTTTTAAAAGTTATATAGTCTAAAAGGGGATAGATAAAAATAATTTTCAAAAAAATTGATTTTTTTAAGGTCACATTTAAAAGTCATTTTTTAAATGGAATTATGATTTCTTTTTACATAACATGATTCTAATTCTTCTGCATAAAAATATTAAGGCATAAGATAACAAAAAATCAATAATTTAGGAGATTTTATGTTATTTTGGCATATTTTAACAATTCTTTTATATACAGAATAATTAGTATCATTATATTGTATAAAAAAAATATAATTTCATTTTAAAAAATTAACAATTTATTGTACATTTTATTGTACATTTTATGTACAATTTATTGACTTTCATGTAATCTTAAAAAATAAATTCTTTCAAAAATTAATTTTTTCATTAATTTGTCCCTTTCCAAACAATACAACTTTTGTCTGAATTTTTTGATAAATGCTTCGTTTTCAAGACATTCCACTGTTTTCAATAAAATAAAATTTAAAATATAATACATTACGTATATACACATTCATGATTACATATATATAATCATGAATGTATATAATATGTATTTGTATCTTTATTATTTGAAAATGGAACAATTGCTTTACTTTTAGCTGTTAAAAATAAATATTTTTATACAAAAAGCTGTTTTCATGCACATTCCTTAAAATTTAATGTAAAAATCGAATTTGTAATCATTTATAATTTATTAGTTCATTTAAGTTTAAAAAAATAATTTTATAGACGGAAATGTGTATTGCTAATTGATATACAGAGTGGATAGTAAATGCTTTAAAATATTTTTAGGGGTAATTTCTCACATAAATTCAAAATGAAAACTTAATATGTCGGTTTCAAAGATAGATGTCAAAATTGAAAAAAAATTTCATATTTTTTAAAAAAATTTTGAAAATCAGGATATTTTGGCCCACTCAGGTTATTTTGATGAAACTTTCAAAATGACCAAAGTAATTTTTGAATTTCTTGGAAAAAACAAATTTTTTTAACTTTGACATCTTGTATCTTTGAAATTAAGCCATTTCAGACAAATGATCATATAAAGTTTTCGAATTTATGTGAGGAATTACTCCTTAAAATGTTTTAGAGTATTCAGTCTATATCCACTCTATAATATTTCCTCTTATTTACATTTAACCCAACATAATCAATGTTACATTTGTTTGATTTAAATTTTTACTTGATATTAAGTGAGAATTTAAATCAAACAATATAACATTGATTATGTTGAGTTAGATTTAAATAAAACAATAAATTTTGAAAACTGATAATTAATATAGATGTTAACATTTATTCAAATCGATAAATACGTTTCTGAATCTTAATTAATTATTTTAAATAAAAATCATATAAACACGCATACACTATACATATCAACACAATTTCTTAAAAATATCTAGATAACTATCAGATATTTATTTTTAATAAAGCCTTTTAAAATTTTTATACTCGAAATAATTTTTTTTATAATAAGATAAATTAAATATTTTTTGTAATGTATTGAATTTGAGCAAGAAATAATAAACATTGATGATGAAATAATGAAACAATGAAACATGTTTCAAATTATCTCTGTTAAAAAATAATCATTATTGGAATTCCATTTTCATTTCATTAAATATATTGCCGTCTATATAATATATGATCTCGTACTATTTATCAAAATATGACTGATAAATCAAATTCTGGCAATAGAATATATCAAGAGAATTCATTAAAAAATTTGAATTATTTTATTACTGTGTATTTGAACTGTTTTATTAATTATATTAATAAAATAAAAAAAAAAGTTATGAAATATATGATAACATGAAATAAGAAAGACATGTTCTTAAGATTGTTATACATTTATATTTATTATGATAATGTAAAATATCTCGAATTTATTGTTTCTTATTATAGAGTTTATATACAAACTTAAATTATGAAGCCAAATTGTTCTAACAGATCAAAATCAAAACATTTGAGCTTTCGAAAATTCTAACATTTTAAACACTACGGACTAATAATAAACGAACTTTGATTCGCAATAGTTAAAAGACAAATATTTATAGTAGAGGCAATAAGAAAAATTATAGCGAAAATTAGTTTTAATTAAAAAAATGAGAAAAATCAATTTTTGCTTGTTTCTTTTTGTATTGCGCGCGCGCGCGCGCGTGTGTGTGTGTGTATTTTGCTTATAATATTACATTGTATCTAAATTCCGTATCAAATTGTGGTTTAAATACATAGTTCTCGTACTTGAATGATCTGAACAATTTTTGGTTCGAGCTTTACATTCGCATTACTAGAAGTGTTCAATAATCACAAAATTGTGAGCAATACTTATTATTATATGAAATAATACGAATAAATGAAAATACATACTTGTTTATTAATAATAAAATAGATAAACTTTATTACATTTTTAAATGTAAAAATGCCATATATTTTTATGATAACTAAATAAAATTTTGGTACAGTACTAATTAAACATATAAATTATATTTAAAGATATCTTATTAATCACTTTTATGATTATATTAACACTGCTCGCATTCGATATATTCCTTTCGATATATTCGATATATTCCTTTTTGTGAGCAATATGTAAGCAGTTATATACATTTATTTTAATATAAACTGGAAAAATGAAAATATATTATTACGTCACATGTTCGTAATCTTTAATTATAAGGAAACGAATATTACGTCACTGAAAGTTAATACTGTAAACCTCTCTAGTTTTTCAACATTTAAGTGCTTTTTACATATATACATCAAATATATATTTGCATTTTAAAAAATTATGTAGATTTGATTCAGTGACTGCTTGTTAATTATAAGAAAATTAATGATATATTAACAGATAGAAAACAAAATCATCTTTTAGGTGACAATTTGTAAAATTCTTTGTAAAATTTCTTTTCGATATATTCAGCTTTCTGGATTCACTTAGACAAGTGCAAATCAAGCACTTTTTTTTAGAGAAGTGCAAATCAAGCAGAATTTTTTAAGCTGAGTTTAATCGAATCGAATTTTATTTCTTTATTCGAATCTGAATTGAACCGAATTGATAAAATTTTATCTTGAACCAAATCGTTGAAACGCTTTTAATTAACAACATAATTATTATTAGTTTGAATTTCAATATGTAGGTAATAAAAAAGATTTATATCCATTTGACTTATTAGCGGAAAATATGATTTTATATAAGATATAAGTTATATAAGATAATGATTTTATATAAGATATATAAGATATAGATTATATGTAAGATATAGATTTTGTATGTGTGATTTGTATTCGCGAATCTCTTAGATTCAAAATTTTTGAATAGTTTATATTCGAATCATAGATTTATATTAAATTTTGAATAGTTTATATTCGAATCATAGAGATTCAAGTTCAAATCGAATCGAATCTTATCTGATTTGGTTCGATTCAGATTCGAATATCGAATAGTTTTTAGTTTTATTAATAGTTTGCCATACAAGATTATATGGACGATTACTTTTATTACTCTCAAATTAAAATTTTTTTAACAATTATTTATTATATTATTATTGTGAATAATTATTTTCATGTTATTATAAAGTAATATAAAATTATAAAGCATGATTCTTAGATTATTATCGTAAAATTAATTTAAAAAACATGAATATTAAATAGGTATATCTGCTGAAATTAGAGCAATGTAATACTTACAAGTAAAAAAAGATCTACCCAAAAGATATAGAAATTAAACATGTATATAGAAATTTTATATTTAAAGCAACAAAATGAGTAATCGTTCACATGATTGTTACGAGTTGTATATTATCAGACAATTAGATCCTAATGGCTAGAATATTACTGTATAAACTTTAAAAAGATCCTGTTAATATTTGCTTGCAGGTATAGAATGTATATTGTACGCCTCAAATTTTAATATACTAAAGTTCTAATTATTTTTAATTTATTTTAAGATTTAAAAAAAATTTTAAAATATTTTATAATAAAATTTACTGTTCAGATAAATGTTTATTAGGTTAATCTGATCCCTTATTATATTCCAGTCCTCCAGTATCCTCCAACAAGCCATTTTAGCCATCACTCGTTATTCGTTAAAAAATTATTAACAAGAAAAGTTCTGCTATATAAAACAAAAATCTCGTAATAGATTTCCTACTTGAATAATTCAACGATTGATTAATTGTTATATATAATATTTAATTTCAATGATTGATATCTTGGGTCGCAGGGCAGAGTAACGTTTTTTTTCTACCAGATTCTTTCGCTTCATGCAAAAACGCATTAAATAAACCTAATTTTATATAGTTTTAAGTAATATTATAATTTTAATTTGTGGATGTAGCACAGACTCGCACCACATCAATCTTCGACATTTTCTATGCTGCTTTGTGCTATAATTTTATCGACAGAAAATTGATGTAGCCATGTAGTATACGAACCAAAAATGGACTGGCGCTAGTGTGCTCATATCGTAGTATTTACTGTTTTATGACAGATTTCCTAACCTGAATTCCTGAATAGTTATCAATTTTACCGATTAATATCTTGCTTTGCGGAGCAGAGTGACATTTTTTTCTATCAGATTTTTTCACAAAAACTCGTCGAGTGTGTGTAATTTCTAATTTCATCAATATTGGAGAGAAAAGAACTGAAGTATTTACCGTTTTATGCTAAAACGCATCGAATAAGCTTAATTTCATCAACATTGCAAAAGAAAGGACTAAAGTAAACATTTAGCAAATATTTTAGATTGATCTCATTTCAGCATTGAAAAGGTATCGAATCGTTATTTTTTAAGTAATGACAAAACTGATTTTACAACGAGTCGATAGTCAGAAATCTTAAGTCTTTATCAGTCTTAATCTGAACAGATGACTATAATTGTTTGCATCTATAAGTTATTAATTGTATAGTGAGTTCGTTTAGTTCAACTAATGAGAAAGAGTAAAATCAAATTTGACCAGTTTTAAAAAAATCACTTAGTTTTAATTGTACAAGTTGATTGTTGACTACTGACTCATTGAATTAATACAAGTTACTCCTGAGGATCAATAAACAGTTATATACTTTTTAGTTATATACTTTTTTAATTTGATAATGAGTAACGATAACTTGTACTTTTAAAAAGTTTAAAACTTGTAACTTTTCCCACAATTAATAATTTTTCCACAATTTCTTTAGGTAAAAAGAGACTCAATAAATATATTTTATTAAAATGTAAATAAAAATCAGTAAACTAAATATTTACTGAATACAGAACCAAAGGGACATATGTCAAAAAATTTAAACATTAATTTCAAGATATATAAATAGAAAAAGAATTACAAAATGGTAATATATGGTGTTTATATTGTATCTAAATCTGGTGGTTTAATCTTCAATCATGATCACAATGTCCCAAAAATTGAGGTCGAGAAATCCTTTAATTTTCCACTCAATATTAAATTAAACTATGAGAATAAAAAGGTAGTGGTAGCTTTTGGACAAAAAGATGGAATACATGGTAAGAATATTATCTAATTGTAATAAAAAAATCATTTTGGAATTATAAAATGAAAGAAAAGTAAAGGCTTTAAACTTTGCAATGTTAGTTCATATGTTCAAATAATAAAAAAGTTTATATATACATATAGAGTTTATATATTTATAAAATTTTAAATAAGATTCAAATATACTATATATCTTAATGACATTAAATATTTCTTTTTTTTTTCTTTTATAGAAATTATAACAATTATAGACAAAAACTGTAATCTTAAAGCTTAATGTTTTTGATGTTTTAAAAAAATTTGTTTTAATCAATGTACAATAATGAAACAAACTTGGGCATTATTTTTCTTTCACATTGGGTATTCTTATAATGTGTCATTAAATATTTTAATAAAGTACCAAAAAACAGGAATAAATATAAGAGAGAATCAAATATTTTTCAGTTGGACATGTACTAACAGCTGCAAATGGAATTGCAATCACAGGACGTGAGCTTGAAGATGGAAGAGACATCCTCGAAATGTTGGAGCAACCAGAAAATTTCCCTATAACATTGAAATTTAGTCGGGCAAAAATGACGACAAACGAGAAGATATTTTTAGCTTCAATGTTTTATCCTCTTTTTGCAATAGCAAGCCAATTGAGCCCAGAACCACGAAGTTCTGGGATTGAGATTCTCGAAGCGGATACATTTCGTTTATATTGTTACCAAACATTGACAGGTATTAAATTCATGATAGTAGCAGAGCCGTCACAACCAGGAATGGAAATTTTTTTGAAGAGAGTATATGATTTGTATGCGGATTATGCATTAAAAAATCCATTTTATGCGTTGGAAATGCCTATTCGATGTGAATTATTCGAAACTAATTTACAAACATTGTTGGAAACTGTAGAAAAATCTGGAATAAGCAATGTTTAATATTTACGTATTAATTTAAATTAATTTAAAATAATTAAAGTATATATATATAAGATTGTAATGGCTCCCGCAGCCAATCATTTTTTTACTTTTATGGAAATGCGATAAACTGAATGATTCTCGCGTTAATTTAAATATTGGCCATGTAATTGAATTTATGGGTTTTTTCCCATCTAATCTGACATCAATTCTGTTGTTTTATTTGTAAAATCATATGCATTAATAATACGATAATTCATGAGATTTGAATTTTATAATATAATAATAATGTAACTATTATTAATATAACTATTCTTATTTTATTCATGATTCCTTTGCAGATATTTATCTCTGTTAATATATATTAATTTATTTTTGTTTATATTATCTATGTATATTATATGTATATCAACATTTCTAATATTTTTGTCTTTAAAATAGTTGAAAAATATAAACGTTCTTAACGAATCTTTATTCATGGCACTTTATTCCACTGCTGTTTTAAATCGGGCTCTGTAATCTGCAAAATAAAAAGTTGAAGTATCTTAATAATATGCAAGAAGGACGAAAGATTAAATTAAAAACTTAATTGTAATACCTTCATTGTTAAATTATCTATGCAAGCATTACGTATACGAGCAGCAGTTGCAGGTGCATCAAATCTAAAATATTTATGAATATTCATATCTTTACGCGCAGCCTTAATTGCTTCCTTAATGGCAAAGAACGCAGATGACGCCAGAAATAACGGTGGCTCACCAACAGCCTATTGTATTCAAATTATTTTTTAATATAAGAAAAATATAACAAGTATATAATATTATTTTATAGTATATTGCTATTTTATTTTTTTTCTTTGAAATTAATGCATGCTATATAAAAATATTTGAAATTAAGAAAAAATTATACCTTAGAAGAATATACTGCTCTTGGATTGGAAACTCCTTTTAATAAGGAAACATTAAATTGTTGAGGTATATCGGTGAAGCCCGGTAATTTATACGCGCCAGGTCCTCTACTAAGTAAAGCTCCCGTTGGTGAATAAATCATTTCCTCTAATGTAAATAAACCGTACCCTTGAACGAAGGCACCTTCAATTTGTCCTATGTCAATGGCTGGATTTAAACTTTCTCCTAGATCCATAACAATGTCTGTTCGTAAAACCTGTACCGATTGAAAAATATCAATATTCGTTTATAAAATCCCCATGCTTCTATAACACATATTTTAAAATTTATAAAGTTATTATGAGTGTATATTCCTAATGTGTCGTTTGTATATTCCTAATATAAAATTTGTGATAAAAATTATAACATTGATGTTTTAAAGAAATACATTTTAATCTTAAAAATTATTAATTTTTTAATGATACTTTTTCGTACGAAATAATGTCATGAATTAAGTAGTGTAAAAGAATAATTATTTTTTGAAAAAAGTATTAATTGCATATCGAAAATTGCATAATTATACACATAAGATGTACCTCATGATCACCAGTAAGACAATCGATTTCCACTTCTGTACAAGCAACGCCATACGTAAAATAATTAAAGGGATTCCCTGTATTAGTTTCAAAAGAATATCCAATGTTGGGCGTTCGATAGAAACCGGTAGCGGACAGACTTATCCTTTGAAAATATGCTGCTTTTATCCACTCTTCCCAAGTACCTTTTGGATCGCTGTTAATTATCGATTGTAAACGATTCATGATTTTCTGACATGCATTCTGAAAATTAATTTCTACAGTTTAATCGACATTTATTTGCATAAGTATTATATATAAAATATTACACACCATAACAGCCATGCCATTGAGATCAGATCCACTACTTGCCGCAGTCGCAGATGTATTGGGAACTTTATCGGTAGCCGTTTCAACGATATGTATCTTTGCTGGGTTTATTCTTAAGATTCTGCTAGTAATCTGACATAATATAAAGAATTTAACTTAACTTCATTTTCTTAATTTCTATAGAGATTGCAATTAATTGCAATTTAGATTATGATTTATAAATGCAAATTTTATTTAAAATAAATATTTATATATAGGGAGACACAAGTGAATATTATTCATACTTGAATCATTTTTGTGTTTAGACCCTGTCCCATCTCAACGCCACTGTGACTGAGTAGCACTGATCCGTCAGTATATACATGCACTAATGCACCCGCTTGGTTTAGGAATAATGTCGTAAATGCTATACCGAACTTTGTAGGTACAATCGCGAGTCCTTTTTTCTTAAATCGATTCTCTCTATAAAATTATTCATAATTGACTTTAATAATTTGTAATTTAATTTACAATTTATATACGATGCAAACGAATTACTTGCCTATTGTATCGTTGAATCTCAATTATTCTTTCATTATAACGGGAAGATGCTAGACATTCGCGCCAGCAGCGATCTAAAGTACAATTTATCAGTTGTTGGTTGTAATGCGTTAAATCACCTTCCTTATATAAATTTAATTCGGACAACTGTTGTAAAAAAATTTTTCAATTATTAAATTTATTTCTATCTGCTTGTAATATATAAACTGGATGTACAATTTTATACATGGTAGATTGAAATGTAGATGAGATAAGAAAGATAGAGAAAGGGAGAGAGAGTGATTTAATGTAAATTCAAAATAAATTGAAATAATAAAACATTTTTTTTTTAGAATGTAACTTTGTAATTAATTAAATTCTTTTTCGAAAACATTGTATCAATGTTTATCGACCAACTTTATATAATCAATAAATTTTATAAAAATAGAAAATTATTTTGTTGCATATATAACTTATAATACCAAAAATTACCTTGATGATATCTAGATTCAGATAATCAGCAATTTGTCGAATGATAGTTTCAGCTAAAAACATTCCTTGTGGTCCACCAAAACCTCGAAAAGCTGTGTTTGATGGTAAATTTGTTTTACACACATAGCCATATACTTCTGACACTGGAATTTTATATGAATTTTCAAAATGAAACATGGCACGTGCCAATACCTGGAAATATTAGAAAAAAATTCATGCTCTTTATACTCGTGTACATTAGCATTATTATATAATTTTTAACAAAAAAACTAATTTTCTCAATTTACACTTTATTACTCACCGATATTGATAAATCGTGAGAATAACCTCCATTGTTATATATGTGTACTTTTGCGACTTTGATAAGTCCATCATTATTACATCCAACTTTATATTTAAATAAAAATGGATGTCGTGTTCCACTTATCATCATGTCTTCGTCTCTATCTAACATGCAACGAACTGGTTTCTGCAATCTATATTAAAATTTGGATAATACAAATTGACAAATCAGTATATGTAATATGTATACAGTGTATATATATATATATATATATATATATATGTATGTATAAAATTCTAATTACTATATATAATCTGTATATATAATCTGTACATGTATTTCAATTAATATAAATTTTTATACACACCTATGTGCTGCCAGTGCCACTGGTATCGCGAGTACTGCCGCACGAGATTCTTTTCCACCAAATCCACCTCCTATGCGCTTTACACGAACATTAACTCTGTTTATGTGTATATTTAAGACATGAGCGATTAATTTCTGTATTTCAGTAGGATGTTGCGTAGAACAAAATACTTCTAATTCATTTTCTTCACGAGGCACGACAATCACAGCATTTGTTTCCAAATAGAAATGTTCTTGACCACCTATATGTACTTCTCCTTCTAAAATATGGTCAGCTTCTGCAAAAGCTTTATCTGCATCGCCTTTAATAATACGCTTAGGAAATCCAGGGAAGAACGATTTATGCATGATAGCGTCCTAAAAAAAAGTATTTGTACATTTAGATATATGTTATATAGTTGGAAAAATAATTTAAGAAAGAAAAAGTAATCATTATTTTGTGAATATATAGGATAGTCCCTAAATTCGCGCTCGCGGAATACAAAACATTCAATAAAGATACTAATACGGCTAATTAAATAAGTACGTAACACTTGAACACTTAAAAATGATGTTTTGTGTAACAGTAATTAAAATAATAAGAGAATAGGACGATCGCAATATTATTTCAAACACTTTATTCATAATTTATTTCGTGACGAACAAATAAAATTGTTACCGTTACATATCATATAATTCTTTATATTGTAATTTACTGAAGACCTAATTCAGATCAAAACATCTAAATTAATGTTATATGCAATAAATTAATTTGCACATAACAATCAGTATTGGCTCTTAAGACATTTTTAATTTTTAATCTTGATTTATTTTGGGCTTAAATAAATTTTAAGTTGTTTAACGCATATAATTATTGTGTTTTAACTATTATTTTTTTCGTATTAATATAAATACCTCAATAGATATGATAATAGGTTCTAAATCTTCATATTCTATTTTAACCATATTTGCTGCAGCTTGAGCAGTAATTTGATCGGTAGCAACAATCGCACCAATTATTTGGCCTTGGCTGGTAACCTAAAGAAAAAGATTAATAAATTTTTAATTTCCTTCAAGGAATTATCGAAATTATTGTAAGATAGCAAACTTTCCGCCTACCACATAAAATCATAAAGATAAAGTATATTTTCAATTTCTAATTTGTTATAATAACGATTTGTTAATGACACAGTATTATTCATATACTGTAGTATCATTTGGTGTTTGAATTACTTTTTAAATTATTGAAACATAGTTGATAGCGAAACATGGCAATTTTGTAACAATGTGAATAAGGATTCTGTTAACATTATTACAATTTTTCTTTGAGTATGGTGTCATTATAATGCTAACTTTTGGTTTCTATGAAGAAAAATATATTTTCTAAAAATGTAGAAATAAAATAATTCCTGAAACGGTCAAGGAATCTATTAAAAGTTGTATTAATAAATGACAAATATTTTTTTTTGTTATTTCGCGCATATATCATATAAGGAAAAATTGCAGTTTTGCAAAAATAATTTATATCATTGTTTAAGAACTTACTTTTTCTGATACAAATATTTCTTCATCGTGAAACACAGGACCTATCCATCTTTTATCTTCTGCAATATCTTTCGAAGAGAAAAATGATATGACTCCTTCCATAGATAGTGCTTTAGATGGATCAATTTTCAAAATTTTTGCATGTGCTCTAGTAGATAAAACCAACGCTAAATACAATTCTTTTGCAAATTTAGGCATATCATCGCAATATATCGCTTCACCTGTTGCTTGCTTAAATGCACTAGTATGCACAATAGGACGTCCTATTAGATCATGTGACTTTTGATCTTTAGGTACCTGTTAGAAATTACAAAAATAATTTATTGTATTTAAGATAATTTGTAAGTATTTAGATTAAAATATTACCACTTGATAATATTGCGAGCTTTTTGGTGCTTTATAATGGAAACAATCCGAAGCGCTTTCTAGTTCTTTTGACATATACTCCATGTCCGAAACATTTCTTGATAATTTCTTAGAGATGTGTACAAATGCTTTAAAAAATAAACTAAAAAACATATAATTTAAGTTGCTTGTAGTTCGTTTTGTCAATTTATAATAATTATTGTCTTAATCAATTCCCTTAACTTAATTATTAACGTTAACTAATATCAATCTTATATCGAACCTGAGAGTAAGAGATCGACGATATTTAATCATTCCTCCTGGCGCATTATCAGCTAATGGCAATTCCTCAAGTAAGGAATCGTAAACCTCTTCCAACATTGATTTATTCCATTTTCTGAAATGATAGTGTCTCCAATAAAATCCAATAAAAATTAACTGTTTTTTCAATTCAAAGAAAAGAGAGGTTTCTCTTGGTTTTTATGGTGAATATTTTATAATGAACTTTGACTTTCAAAATGTGATATAATTTCATTGAATCTTTAAAAAATTTTTATTTAAAATTATTATTATATAAAACATACTATTTTAATATACTGCAACTATGTATTCCTAAGACATTAATCTGTAACATTTTACTTTAGCCATCCTGTATATTAATTATATTTATGTAAACTTAATTGTGTAATAACTTGATGATATCAATATTACCTTCCAATTATTTTCTGACAAGTTTGTCTTGCTAAAATGGTAATTGGTGCCATCCCACCAAATGCGATATGTGCTTCTTGAATTACATTCGTCTCAGAAATGAAATATACATTTAAGGCCATGTTAACAATGGTGATATCATCATCTCGCCGTTTTGCTTGTTTGTAGGCGATGAAAAATTGATTCTAAAAAAATTAGACATGAGAAACATATCAATAAGAAAAAAATCTTTACTTATGATGTTATCATATAATAATAATAAAAATTAATTTGGGACACGAATAATCTATCGTGTAATAAAAGACCGGAAAATTATTATATATTAGATATATATTATATATTATATATTATATATTATATATTATATATTATATATTAGAAATTAAAACTTTTATTAATTATTGTTAATTAATTAATTATATTTTATTAATTATTAATATTTTTTACCTCTTTTGTAAAAGGAATGTCAATAGAAATTAGTACTTCTTCAGGTAAAACAACATTACGTCGATATCCGATGAAAAAGGTATGATCCATTAAAATGGTTCGATTTCCATGCTTCAAACTGCATAAATTTAATTTAATACCTGCAGCCATAAAGATTGGATTTAAATCTGATATTGGGCTTCCAGTCATTATGTTGCCACCCACAGCCTAATTAATTAAGAAAAATTTATTATTCACATTCTAAGTGACACAATCCTAATATATCTATAATCAGAAAACAATTTATACTTACAGCAACATTTCTTATCTGTTTTCCGGCAAACCAATGTAACATATTTATTATTTCCATAAAGATCCTTGTATTATATTCTATCAGGAAAACATAATAATTGTATATTGTATTTAATATCTAGTTATTTATATAACGCTCAAATTTTTTACGCTTAGTAAGATTATCATACATTAAAGTTTATACTTATAATATTACAATAGATATAATTCTAATATTACCAGGTTTTATTTTAACATAATGTCTTAGAGTTTCCTCAAGTTCAACCAAAGTTACGCTCGCACCTATTCTCAATGCCTCTGGTGTTTCAATAACTTTACACATTTCTTTTATTTGCGTTGGTTGTATAAGTATCGGGTATATTAAACGTCTGAATTTCATTTCAACCCCTATGTAATAATATAAATAATTTTTTATATCTTGATATCGTAATATGTATTTGAAAGCGAAATATACGAACCGATTTCCGTGTTACCAATGATAATTTTAGCATTCGGATATTGTTCTTTAAGCGCAAGCAGTGTCTTTAAATTCGTTGGTCTGTACCAAGTGATATCTCTTCCTTTCACTATCAGATATTGCTCATCTAGCTTAGAGTCCATCTATAAAAAATTGAGTATAATAAGTTTGTGTATTTTATTTTTTTATATTATGATTTACCATTTATTTCGTACTACTTATTTAATTTTGTACTATTTTATATTCAAATTCTATAACAAACACATATAAGATAACTTAAAAAGTAACTTTTAGATAACTCATAAAATAACTTTGCCGACCTTTATTTTGAGAATCCATTAGTAATTGTATGGTTTTATTATTGATATCATTTTTATTCTGTAGCTTGTACCATTTTTCTTTTCAACAATAATAACTTACTTTTAATTTTGGTGGAAATATCGGTTCTTGAGTAGAGTCGTACGGGCAGAATTCTTTAGAATTGAAAATTTCAGTTGGTTTAGATGTGAAAACCTTTTTACAACAAGAATCGCCCATTGAACAAACTCCTATGTTATTTGTCTCTTCTTCTCGTACCTTGGTCATCAATTGCGATCGTTCCCATTCCTCTGTAAAGGTCTTGAACCCTTCTATAATCGGTCTATATCCTGTACATCTGCATAGATTACCTATAAAATATGTAATCAATTAATTATTATTATTGTTATACACAATTATTTTATTAATGTATTATGTGTTTATATGTTAGTTGCACTATGTATGTTTATTTATACAAATCAATTTTATCTATATAAAGTTGTTACATAGATATATACACACGCAATGCTCTAAATGCATTACCTTGAAATGCAGTTTCTAAATTTTTTATGGTCGGTTTTGGTATGCTGCGCAACAAAGCATACATAGACATGACTATACCAGGTGTGCAAAATCCACATTGCGATCCGTGTGCCATGGCAATACGTTCTTGTACTGGATGTAATTTAGTTTTTGTGCTACCTATACCTTCCACAGTGGTTACAGCTAAACCATGTACAGCGCATACCGGTGTTAAACATGCGTTAATAGCTAAATGACTGATTTCGATTTCGTACGATGTTAAGGAAATAAATTTTTCAGATTATTAAGAATTGATCAGATTATTTTGTAAAATGTATTCACTATTCTTAAAGTAGCAGAGTGAAGACAACATAGTGATTCATCTAGTAAACCAAAACAGATGTCATTACGTCTTTCGACGTCATTCTGTTATTTAGAATGCATAAATGATAAAAAGGATACATAATTTTTCCAGTGACACGATCAAATTTCGAAATCATAACTGTGCAAGCTCCACATCCGCCTTCTGCACAACCAAGTTTTGTACCAGTCAATCCAACTGAATCATTACAATAAGGATGAATAAATTGATATCTGGTTAATAATATTTTTAATATGAGTAATTTAATAAATTTATGAAAAAGGATACGTTTGTTTCGGAGATACCATAGAAGTGTCCATTGTGGCTCTATATTTTTATCTAATACCTAAATCAGAGACACTGTATATAATATAATGTGTAACATATAATAAATACATATAATAAATAAAATAGTTTAGTAGAGTTTGCATTTCAAGACCGAAAAATCATTTTGATGCGCAGTTTAATTTAAAAGACTACATATGTAGTATACATATATGTATGTATATATATATAAATTCACACAAAATTATACAAGTACTAAAGATTAAAGACATTTATTATTCCCTATTGATTATGTTCTAATCTTTTTACCATTATTTTTAGTATATTGTAAACTCATTTATTTAAGACAAAGATTTAACAGATAAATCTAATACAGGCCTTACTTTGAAATCGGTCCTTTTAAGAGTCATATATTTGTAATGTTGGAAGATTCGAATAATCATATTGGAAATAAATTATAATAAATTATATATAATCACAAAAAATAAGTATAGATCACACATTTTTTTATTTCCCTGGCTAATTATTATTATGTTAAAATCGCAAAAAAATTTTTATCAATATTGCAAGAAGAAAACATTAAAATTCGGAAAAAGACTCTGCTGTAAATAATTACAATTACAAATAATTACAATTAATCTAACCTAATGAATTAGATTCTTAGTTTTTAACAGTATCTCAAATATATTCCAGACAATTTTTACATATTAACTTTACCAATTTAATGTTAATCTATTTTTGGAAATATATTTGAGGAGATATGCGCAATAACAACATTCCTATTTTTTGATCGCCAATAATTTAACTATATGATGGTAATACTTGTAAAATGGTAGCGTTTACATTTTGTGTGTAAAGAAAATAATTGAAATATACTGAGGAAGATCCGAAGGTTGAAACATATATATATTTTGTCTAACATATGTTATTATTTTTTACTCTATATCTATTGTTTACATAGAATAAATTAGAATTATTTATATACTTTCATTCTGTGTTGGTTTGAAAAATAAATTTATAATTTATTAATTTTTAATTTATGTAGAAATTTTGAAAAATTATATGAAGAATTATATGAAGAATTTTAAGAAAAATTTTCGCTAAAAATGTATCTAAATCAAGAATAAATTTATAATATTAATAGATCATACCTCCTTTCCATTCACATAAAAGACAAGAGTGCTTGATGATACTTCTTGTAGTTCATTGCTATTTAAATCTTCATGAAATTCGTTATGATTTATGTTTCCATTGTACATAAACAGTTTTTCCGTACAATTTTTTTCCATTTCCAATTGACACTGTTATACTTCTTTAATTCGCTGTAATATGCACTCGCATCAATATCTACAGCACTAGATATAGGAATTCATTACACAATATACGCAACGTAAGATGTTACTATGAAATAAAAATATCGCGATTTAAGTAATACTTAACAATTTTGCTTTGTCAAAGTGCAATCATGATGTAATCATCATTCACAGTATTGAACACTATCAAAACAAGATAATAAAAGTCGTTATCTTTTTTAATTTGTAAGATTATATCATTAATCACAAATATTCGATGACAATTAAACACATGTATCACATTCTACTTCTGCTCACAATAATTCTGCTATCTTTTTCAATCGGTTATAACATTTATAAACTTATTTACATTCGCGAAAAATGTATTTATGCGACAGCGACTCAGTTTCGTTACTAACAGCAACTTCCCCCACGTTAAAGCCAGATTATAGTTAATTATAGCTGATTAAGCCTAGCTGATGACTCAAAGACGTGCGCTCAACATATGTTGTACATATATAATATATAATGTATATATACATTCGATATATAATATTTTGTAAAATGCTTATCATAGTTTTCATTTACGAAATATGTGGAATTTATCAAAAAGTTTATATTAAACTTCCATCGATAATATATTAAGTCACTTATAAAAATCACAAACGACAAACACGATTAATTTTTTGTTCTTCGATCGATTTTTTTATGGCATTGTAGATATATATATAAATAATATATATATATATATATATATATATATATATATATAAAACATAAATAATATATATATTATGTATATATATTATTATATATATCCGAAATGTAGACTATCTTACTCCATCAATAATAGTGTGCACATCATATGTAAGAGCGAAATAGCTAACCGTAACGTAATATTTATAATTCGTCGGAAGTATGTCGTTACTATATTATTAATTTATATATACCTCACAGAAACATTATATTGAAAATTCATAATTAATTAATTATATTTTTAAAAAGATTGAATAACATGGCTTGTAATCCTTTCAAGGGACTGGGTTTTTTAAATTTTTATTTGAAATAATTTTAGTAAATAATAAAAATTATTATTTAGTTCTAAATAAAAGTATTACATAGTAAATAACAACAAACACTATTATAAAACACTATTATTAAAAGATCATTTTTGTGTGATAAACCTGAAAACAATCAATTTACACAGAGCCTTACTCAGAACATTACTCTTTATATTGAAATCTAGATCTTTTGTTAGCAATTTTCTTCGCCCCTGTAGTATAAGCAATACATCTTTTTTATTCTTTTGGATGATTTTTATCTTTTTCAATATAAAAACGAAAATGTCTAGCTATCAGGATCCTTAAAGGATCAGATAATCGAAGCTTTAGAGACCAATTACAGATTTTCGCTCTGAATCATGCTTTTCAATGATACTTTTAATTAGTTGTAATTTGAAATTAGAAAACGATAAAAGATTTTTTATTTTAAATAGAACATAATCATTGAAAATAACAAGATCAATCAAGTAAAAAGCTATTTTTTTTATCTTTTTACGAATTGTATGACGAAAATGAGTGATAACATATCAAAATGTAGAACAGTAACGTTTATGAAAAGTTGTTTACAAATTTCTGTGTATTAAATTTCCTATGTCCTCAATCAAAACATATACATATATATGTATATATCGACAAAACTAAAATATAAGATAAATTTGAATAATTATTATCGCGATTATTATCTTCATCATTATCGCATTTATTTGTATTCAATTTGTTGTATTCAATTAACTTACATATCAAATCTATATAGATCTTTTTATAAATTAAAAAATTAGATTTATTTAAACAAATTATATCCTTATATTTTTTTATTGCAAAAATTTTATTATTATAAACATTTCTTTTACTATTTGATTACTAGAATATTTGAGTAATTTAAGAAATAAATAATATAAGCAAATATGTCATTTAAAATTTGGGATAAAAGGAAAAAGTTATAAATGAATGGGATTATGAAGTCATTGTTAAAAACCAAAACAAATATTAGGAATGTAATTTTTACATAAATTTTTACATATATTACGTATAACGATATAAATGATATAAATTTTTACGAAATAAAGATTGTTCAAAAAAAAATCGAAGAAAAAACTTAAAGATAAACACACATGATGCAAGAAGATCACAATTGCGTTGGCATTTGTTCACATTTGAATATCATGAATGATTAGATGAAATCATATGTAGCAATCAATACATAATATTTCATCAAAATCGTTGACAATTGAATAATACATGAATAATACAATTGAATAATACATCATCTGTATAAGTATGTCAATGTGGAGCGGAATTTTAATTGTGAAAAAACTCACGTATAGTGCTCTTAGTTTTCGTTTAATGATATTTTATCTAGACATTTATATTGTAATTGATTTACCTAGCAACGCTCGTCCAATGCTATTGCATTCACTGCACGCACTAAACTAGTTGAGGATCGACGATAAGAATATCGCAAGGGTTATCATCATGGGGAGATAATATATCTATTGGCTGACGTATTATTGACGAACATGAAGGAAATAAGTTGACTTCTTTCGAAATTCAGTTCTTCGACTTTGCTGAGAGCAAATAATTTTTATTGGATACTTATCACAAATTAAATTAATCGATTTATTATAGACGTGAGGAAAATTACATCAATAAGATAATCTGAATAACTCGATAAAAAAATTCTATCATGAATTACACAACCGTTTTATCATAAGGGGGTCGCGATGCTAGAATGCATAACATTCCAAAATAACATCCACATTGGTAACATAACAGCAGTGGCAACATTGTAGAACCAATTACCATATATCATAGAATCAACAATGCTGAAAACAAGTGCTTGTTTATTGGCGCGATAGCTTCTGAGAAACAGGGATGGAATGGGATCGGTAGGAAAATTAAGATACGTGTAACCCATTACGACAATCGCCGACGAAATAAATGGATGCAACATGATCCACATGATATATTGGCAGCAGCGGAATCTGTAAAAGCGAAATGTTAATTTCAAACATGCGAATTTCAAACATGAGAATATGAGAATCAATTTCAATCGCGCTCACCTGGACGCAGATTCATGATGCGGTGTTATCAAAAATACAATTGGCACATACACAACGGCCGTCACTAATGCTAAAGAGAAATTGTGCATAGCTATACACATTAATGCGGTAGCTAGCTCGATTAAAGCAATAACGAATACGAGCAATATATTTTCGTATTTGATTGATCTACAAATTATATTCATTAGTAACGCGCAATTAAATCGTGCAATACTTTCTTGTTTTACCTCTTCAGATAAAAGCGCCCAAATATCGTGAGAATCGTGATTAAGGCAAAACTGATGTATAATGAATCCTCTGTACGTAGATTCAACATCTGTGATCCGATTAAAGTGAAAATTCGAGGAGAAGCCATTATTAGTACTCCAAATATGTGCGCCCACAACACTTCGGAAGCGATATTTCCAATGTCAAATTTGTCGACCTGTTTAGTAAAATAGAAATATTTGTGGAATCATGATAAAAAATATATTAACTAAATGTAGAATTTTGCTACCTTATTTGATAAACTTTGTTTATTTTTTTTTGTTTCATTATTTGATGTTTGTAATCTTTGCCAAATAGAAAATGCCTTTATAAATAAACTAGCGATTATTAGTACCAAAGGTCGCATATATAATCCTGCAAAATAATTTTTATTTATCTGAGTTTAAAAAATTAAAATGTATTCAAAAGATATTTATTTCTTTTTCTTACCAATAGAAATGTATCGATCGGTAGAAGGTAATAAATAGAAAAAATACGACTGATGGAAACGCTCTAATAAATTGTTAAGTGATCTCACTATACTTTCTACTATGCGTCCTACTTGATAAAAATTTGTTCCTGTTTCTTTTCCAGATTTTTTGAAACCTTCTAATGTAATGGCTTCAATACCGAACCTAAAGACAAATTTTAGTTAAATGTGAAAAATAATATTACTAAAGACATAAAAGATTAAAATCTAAATATACATGTTATATATTACATGTGTTAAATAAAAAATATTTTTTAATTTAATAAGTCTAAAAGTGTCTCTACTGATAACTTAATAAGTCTTTAATGAATGTTTCTACTGATTTATTTTGTCCAATATTATACATACGCACATACATCTCTTTCTTACATTATAAATTGTACCTGTGGAAGAGTCCATGATTACCAGTTGGAACACCAGTAGCTTGCGTCGCTACCATGCTCATTAACGTGTTAAAATGATACCACCAACTTTTAAATTTATCCCTGTAATTAATGTCAAATCGACGTTGGAAAGACTGTTGAATGCCTTCTTTAGCTATCATGTTTTGTGCTAAGTTAAAAAGATCTAAATTGGGAAGTTGTCCATTTAGACCTTCTACCTAAAAACAAAAATGATTTTATGGATATAATAATATATATATAGAGTTTTCAAAATTTATGTACCTTAACATCAATTGATGTGATTTTCATTGCATGAAACTCAAGATTAATAGCAGCTTGGATAGATCCAGCTCTGCCAGATAAATCTCCTGCTAGCAAGATTCCTTCCTGGCCACTGGTAGATCCATGATATGCATCTAGCCATGCTTGCATACCCAATTGCTCATGTTCCGTTACAAGAAATATTATATCTTTTGCCCAATATTTTTGTTCTATAAACAAATTATTAATTATTAAAAAATATACTATATCATTTGTTAATCATTGAATAGTAATTTACAGAGAGTAATTTACTTCTGCAAAACTTTGCGAATGCAAGTAATAGAGCTACCGAAGGTGCAGTATCTAAATATATGCTGTTGATAGGTCTATATGGCACACTGACTACAATAGCTTCAGTACTGGATGCTCGTGGAGCTCTGACAATACCATAAACATTTTGTCCTACAAACTGTAAAATTTTGCACACATATATATGTGTAAAAAGTGAAAGATTATCATTTATTTTAAAATTATATTACCTTCTGTTCCTGAAATGGATAAATTAAAGAAAAATTATGTACAAATACATCTAAATGAAGCTGACTGAATTTTGCCGAGAGCCATGCATAAGGCATATTATCTGGATATCTCTTCATCTCGTGACTAAGTTCATAGTAATACTGCTTTGACGTTTGTTCCAAGTTACTTTCTTTCGTGACTAATCCAGGTAATAAAGCATTCTCAGAAAAATAAGTATCTAAAAATTAAATTAATAAATACGAATTAAAATTATGGTATTATGCCTTTAATTCTTAAAAATTTGTATTTATAGAAAACACATACTGTCATTAAACGCCGGTAACGCTAGGAGCATTAGCCATACAACTCCTCCTATATATAATACAAAGCACAATGGTTTCTCCCATTTTAATAATAATTTTATGATTTTGCCGGTTCCAGCTCTAGGATCCGTAAGTAAACCCATCTTTGTTTTACAGACAAATTTAGTTCAAAATTTTAAAGTGCAATCATTCTTCACTTCTTAAAATGTCAATAATCTAACCTAAAATCTCATATACATCAAAGAGAAATTGAAAGTATTCATTGTTTCTTCATGCATTCTATTTAGCGCTCATACGCTCACAAGCTTATTATCTTTGTTTAACGTTTGATAAAACAAGAATGAAATGATAAGTTTTGCAAATCGTGCGCAATTCGATTGTGAATATACCCTAACGTTTATAGCGCATCAACGTCCATTTTTGCGATATAGGAACTAGATACATCTATTTTGTGAAACTGTCGATAAAATCGTAATGTTGAAAATGAATATGATATGTATCTGTGCTAATAAGATTTTTTTGCAATTATCATCTTTATTTATAATCAAACTTCGATGATAACATTAATGGTAAACTGAAAAAATTTAATTTAAATAAAAATTTTTTTATATAAAAACACTTGGCACAAATCGAATAAAAAAACCTATGAAAATAATTAATTTACACATGTACACAAAAATAAATTTATTCTCTGGTGGAAAAATTTTTCTGAAACTTTGCAAAAATTTTGTTGAAATTGATATTTCAGTAAAAATATTAAAAATTTGCTAAAAATAATTTTTTTCAGCAAAAATTACTGGAATTGAACTGAAATTTCTCCTCAAATTTATCCGAAAATTTTTGCATAAATTTTATGATATTTCTCTAAAAATATATTAAATATTCTTTAATATTTTGTTGGAAGTATTGCAAAATTGTTATAGATATGTAAAAATTAGTTTTTATGCATTTATTTTTTACATAAATAATTTTAATATATGTATGAGATGATAATATAATATTTTAAATGTTTTTATTAGTACTATACAATTATATTTAACATTAATTATTTTTTTCCATACGTGTTCCATCTTTTTCACAACATCTTTGATCAGGTATGTTACAACTATATTAGCATATGGATCATTGAAGAAGCAGTTTTCAATCATAGAAGTCAAAGTACACTATATTAGAACACCATAAACAGTTAATTATCGAATTCGGAGAAAATGTTTTTTTAATCATAATTTTATTGTGTTTTCTAAAATATGATACTAATTATTAATATCTATATTTTAGCACATAAAAACTAGATTAATTAATTTTCGTTTTTTTAAATTTTAGCGAAATTCAGTAGTGGTAATTGAGCAAAAAACAAGACATTAATTGATGGCAATGAAAAAGAATAGAAGAAAAACTCTAAACAAAATATTGTAGAAGACTAATTCTAAAATATATAATATCATTTATGAACCGCTCTTTGAACTAAAACAATATGCACGTTAAACATTATTTCGCAGTTGTAATATTCTTGAAAATTTTAAGCCTGGTTATTGCAGATTCAGGTAATAAACTAAGAAAATGTAGTTTTTAAAAGGAAAACAGTCAATGTAATAAATTGAAAACAATAAGTCAAATATATTTAATATAGGACGTTCAGTGATATAAAAGAAAATTATATGTGATTATATACATACATAAATAATAGTAATATAAAAATAGAAATATAAATGCAAAAAAAGTAAAGAATACAAAAATATAAAATAAAGTATATAATGAGTTAGATTCTTCTCTCTACTATTTATTGTTTCCAACTGCTAACATTGTTCTCTGTATGATCCACAAAACCCGATTATTTTTTATTTACTATAATAACTCCTAATTTACATTCCAACGAGCGCATTGGATTGAGTAGGAGTTATAGTAGGAACATATTGGAGCATGCAACACGAATAAATTACCTTATATCTTCTTTTTCAGTGTATAACACGTCGGAAATTGATTTATCTAAGTGCAAGATATCTCAACTAGGAATTGAGTATAAAGGTTTTATTAACATAACTGTTAGTGGATTTAGTTGTCAATTATGGACAGTCGCACAACTACTTCATAAAGTTAGTTTACGACACAAACCTGCATTCTGTGTGTGATAAGTAAAATAATATAAAAATGTGATGAACGTCTCGAATTCTGCTTCATAATTTCTATGTATATGTTATTGTCATTATGTCATTATTACAATATTATATCATTATTATATTATTATATGTTCCTATAAATATATATATGATGTTCCAGAATAACCGTGACTTTGTGCGCAAGTACACCTCGCACGCTACTACAGGTGTCATAACTCAAGCAGTACGCTTGCTAAACGGTTCTCGTTCTTCATGTGCTAAATGAATGCGACCGATGATGAGCGCGTTTTTGATGGTAGATTAAAGTCACAGTCATTCTGGGACACTCTGTATATTTTTTGAGATGTGTACAATAAAATGTTGCAAGTTTTAAAATTATGCAAGTACGTTTTATATGAATGTAAGTATTTTATTACATATCTATCATGGAAAATACTATAAGCGGAAAAAAATGGACATTAACTGAAACTATTGTAAGATTATTGTGATGAAAAAAATGGACATTAACTGAAACTATTGTAAGATTATTGCAAATAATAACGATGATATTTGTTGCGCGCGTGATATTTCAACGCGGTTTATTAGTTATTAGTAGTATCGTGATTTGCAAATTTAATTTTGTGTATTGTTGTGGGCATTTTTTATTAAGTATGGGAAAAAGTTCATGGCGTTTTTTTAATGCCATCTAACGGGAAAAACGCCACGAACTTTTTCCCACAACTAATATATATATATATATATATATATATATATATATATATAATGGAGAAATCATCATAATTTTGTCATATATTTCTATAAAATTTATATGCATTATCATAATCTTTGATATCATGCATAATTTTTGATATTGTTTGATGCTCTGAAGTTTTTCTTGGCTATATTCTGTATGTTAAAATTTATCATCAAATTTATCATTCAAATTTAATTCAAATCATCATTAAAATTTAATTAAAATTTTTTCATTGTTAGAATATAAGTGATGCAAATTTTCCGGAGAAATCTATGGAACTTGCAAAAAATTATTGTAGAAATCCTACCCGAGATCGAAGAGGTCCTTGGTGTTACACGTTAGATTCTACAGTAATTGATGAAAGATGCAATATTCCTCTTTGTGATTATAAAGGTAAATATTACTAACTTAGTATAAAATATAATATATGTTTTATACATGTATATATAATAAGTTTTAATCAATGAATATAATATATAATCATGTCAATACGTAAACAACAAACTCGAGAAGTTACATAGAAGTTAATAGATGACAAAAAATATCGTGTTTAATTTCAATCAATTTGTGTTAAACTATGTTTAAATCTTAATTTTTTTGTTTTTAATTCGCAATTATATTTTATTGCTGACTTTTTTATAATATGATGTATAGAATGTCTAAATTATTAACATAATGATCATGAGTAAATAAAGCAGATTAACTAAATAAAAAAGTTCTACATAATTTGGTGACTGTATTGTAATAGTTAACAAAATCTATTATTCTATAATTCATAATTATTACAAATTAATCTTCGACTAAATATAAAAATTCATATCTTTTTATCTAATAGTATCACATGTTAAATTAATAGGAGTTGAAACAATTTTTTTCGTTTCTACAGAATGTCGAATGGCTGGAACTGCTAATGACTATATAGGTACATTATCAACAACTCGTTCAGGTCGAACTTGTGCAAAATGGTTGAATAATTATAATTTCGAACAGATACAAAGATCGAATGCATCATTGAAAACAAAACCTTCTTCTAGATTTTTAAGATTGATTCGCACAAAATCTTTCTCGAAACGCCATTTGATGACAAAACAAAATTTGACATCATCACAATTACTTATGAAACCACCATCATTAAATTTATCTCAATCAGGATTTAAAATTGACAAACATATCAATTATGTTGACCAAACATATTTGAATGACAGTCTTTATCCTGAACTTAGTGTACGAGATGCTAATAATTATTGCAGAAATCCTTCGCGCAATTTTGCTGGCACATGGTGTTATACAACGGATCCATTGGTACCACAAGATCTGTGTAATATAAGAGATTGTGAAAAGTCGGGTAAAGTTTCAATTAAATTGTTAATAACAATAAAATGTTTATTTTTAAATCGACAGATATTCAAGGAAAATTCAATATTCTCTTCCATATTTTTAAAATGTCTAACTTTCTTTTTTGAAACATTCTATATTCATTATTATGCCACCTCGAGAAAAAATGTTATATATAATTATACATATATATATATTTTATATATAATTATATATAATTTTATATAATTATATATAATTATATATAATTATATATTATTATATATGAAACATTCTTTTCCCGTGATGTTTAACATTTATTATGTCGTAGTTATATGATCACGTATTGTTGTATTATATACAGATAAGATTATAAAAATAAATTAATTAAAAGACATAAAGTTACAATAGTGAATATATAATATTATTGGGAATAACTAACAGTGCAATTTGCAGGATCTTAAAAAACATTTAACAATGCAATGTCATTATAATGTTTAAATCTTTCTTAGCGAATATTTTAACATTGCTGCGATTTTACGAGAATGTTGCAATAATATTCCGCAATACACATATTTGTAACATTACAATCTTCCAATGAAAAATATTTCTGTAATATTGTATTTATAAATCCATTTATGCTACATGGGTAAATATGGGTAAATATATTTGTATTTATTCTATAGAAGAATGTACATTTTTTGTGAAGGGGCACGGCATTGGACGACGATTATACATTTTACCAGAATATCGTACAGAAGGCATACGTTTCTCATTAAAAACATGGGAACCTGATTATCCAGATTCCATAACATTTGTGTTCACTGCTGATGATGGATTAAAATCTCGTTATATTCTTAAGATTGGAGCTTTCGATAACGAGAAAGTACTTTTGTATTATGAATCAGAAGAAAATGGTAATTTGAAATCATGCATATTTATAATACATTTTATCTATAAGTTAATCTATTCCTTAACTATTCATTAGACATAATTTTGGTGAAAAAAAAAACATTACCGCATTTATTATATCTTGGTAAATGGAGTAGTTTTGTTATTCGTATACCTCGAGGATATGTTCTTCTTTATTATGAAGGAGAATCAAATCCATTGTTTGAATGGAAACATGCTGAACCATCCAAAGCATTTTTACCAATTTATTATTATTATAATAGCGAAAAAGATCATGTGATAGGAGTTGCTTTCAATTGTGCCTCAAGTATATTTTGTTATTTAAAATGAATATTTACAATTATTTCCAAAATTTTTGTTTTTTTTTTCATAATTTTTCGTTCTACTATCATACAGGATGCCATATAGAGAACACAGAAACCAATCATTTTACTAGAATACTTCCACTAGCAATATGGTCTAAAGAAGATGTAATAAGACCTAATAAAATAATGTTAATGATTCGCGCCAAGGGTGTTGTTCTAATACCATTACTTTTACTGCCTGCAACATCAGGGTAAATAAAAATAATTATTTCGCTGATCTTTATTTTTATTTATAACATATTACATTTTATAGATTTTATGCACTTACACTTGGTGAACGAGGTCAATGGATATATTTCTTGAAAAATACATATCCTAAAGTAAGAATTTATCACAAAGAGAAGGCACTTAAACCTATACTCAATACGAATTCCTGGACAAATATTACCATAAAGTAATCAACTATTGAACGTATATTTGCATATTCTATAGAATCTAATTAAAATATATAATTCAATTTATTTTTGGTTTTTCGTGATTTTATCGGAAAGATGGTCTGACAATACGATTGAAGTATTTTGCAACAAGACAAACATATTTAATTATGTGCATCGTCGACCGCTTATTTTTTATTTTTTTTCGCTTGCTGTGAATCCAAAAGGTTGGGCTACTTGGAGTGCAAATTGCATACCATCAGGTATAATACAGGAAAAAGATCGAATATTTTAGAAAAAAATTTTAAATAAAAAAATTTATATTCTAAAATAATATTAAGGATTTTTATATCTCTATTTATTAGTTTTAGTAATATTAGTTTTAGTAATATTTTTTATTCATTATATAGTGTACCACAAATAATAATCATTATTATACGTATTTAAACTTGATATTGAAGCTTATTGTTTATAATTATTTAATTGTATATAGATATCGATGGACCCCCTTTAGATGGCGGATGGTCAGAATGGGGACCATGGGTGTGTAGTGTTAGTTGTAACGGTGGTGTAGGAATTAGAAGACGATATTGCAATTCACCGGAACCTAATGTGCGAGGGGAGCCTTGTACAGGACCCAACAGCATAACAGGTCGTTGTAATATGATTCTTTGCGGAGACCTAACTGATGGTATACTGATACGGATTATTACCTAATTATTTATTAATATTTAATAATGTTTTCATTTTTCTATTAGTTAATAAAATATTTTGTTTTCGAAATATTTTATTAAATATTTCTGTATGTGAAAGAATATACCAAGTATCTCATTTTAAAAGAATCATCTCCGAAAAAAAGTAATTTCTTCAAAATCACATAAAAGCAATTGCCGCTTTGAAAATAAAATTATAATAATTGTTTTACTAATATGCATTTTTCTAATTATAAAATATTAAAATTCTTTTATATATCAAATAGAATTATCGAAAAAACTTTCAAAATATAAATTTTTTTTATATCTTAAAATTTTTATAATATTCTTTACAAGCTAATATATATTTTTAAGAAGATATTTTATTATATCTTCCTAAGTCATCTTATTTTTTATCAAATAACAAATAATTAGAATATACATATTTTAAACTAGACTATCTATAATTAGAAATATCATATGATATTACATTATATAATATTATGTAATATTATATCGAGTATTGTCTTTTTTTGTATACTAATTGTTTTAAAAATATGTTATAATAATTTTTACTTGTATTTTAATTGTAGATACTATAACTTTAATAAAAAAAGTTATCGCATATAATTATACCGCTCTTACTGTGAAGGAATATGCATCAGTATCACTCCATTCAGATTCTAATATTGTGAATACTATCAGAATTGAATCACCTAATTCTGAAATACAGTGGTCCCATAATGGAATTTTTATTCAAAACAATCATCACAGGGAAATTAAAGATTACGAAATCAGTACGTAATGTAACATTTATTCACAATAATGAGTATTTATACGTAACGATATGTATAAATTAATATATATAATTTTGTTAATTTACAGTAATAAATAGAGCAGCATTAAATGATTCGGGCGTATATACGCTTACTGTACATCGAATGGATGGAACATATATGATAATTAAGGTGATAACTTTGGCAGTAGTTCCTATTAAGGAAAGCATTACTATTCGTGAAACTCTATCTATGCATGTTATATGCCACTGTGCTATCCTCGGTTATGTATATTCTAATTTGAAAGTTTATTGGATGATCAATGGTAACGTATGGAAAGACTATGGAGTTACATTGCCTGTAGCTACAAATGTTGATTATATTCCTACTATAAATAAGTCTCATCACGGTATATGGAAATGCATCGTGGAGCAAATTGACTTGAAATTTAAATGGACAACAAATGTAATCCGCGTGAAAGGTACGAAATATATTTAATAAATATTTTTTTAAACAGAATGATTTAATATTATTATATATTTAAGTTAATAGAAAAGTCTAAAATCTTTTTCATATAGCACAAAATTAATTGCAGTAATATCGCTGCAATAATGCTGTAATATTGCTACAATATTGCAGCAGTGTTGCTACAATTTTTGTGCTGTAGGTTTTGTATTATTTATTTATCAGAACGTTGGAAAATTATTTTACTTTCTGTAGAAAATATTGTTCCTTTTCTGAATACTTTTATTACTGAAAATTCTGTATATTATCTATGAAACATTTTTATCTTATGAAATATTTTTATCAATCGGATAAGTTCTTAACCCTCCAAATTGGCGTACTCATTTAATGGAAGATAAACTAACTCGACCAATTTTTGGATGGATGCCAAACGAAAAATTTGTGGCTTATTCAGCATTGGTTCTGATTCTATTTATGATATGTTGCATTATAATAGGTTTCATACTTTATTTCAGGTAATAATTATATAATAATTTAGTCATTGTTAAGCATTGTATAATATACAATGTATAATATACAAAGTGTTCTTAATCTACGGGATCACCTTTTGTGAACAAGTAGAATGGATTGAACTGAATCGAAAAGTCCTTTACCATTTTGTAATTTTTGCTATATACTTTAGAAGATATTAATTTCTAAAGATCACCGAATAAGCACGTACTCACATAGACTATTGCCAAGTATACATCGATCGCAGTTATTCGTCGCGGAAACTGCCTAGGTTACCGCTAGGCGCCATTATTCGATCAAGCAATCATGACTATTCAACTTATTCAACATATTTAAAAATTAATATCTCCTAAAGTATTATGAAAATTGCAAAATGGTAAAGAACTTTTCGATTCAGTTTAGTCCACTCTATCTATTCACGAGAGATGATCCCGTAGGTCCGGGACACCTTGTATATTAGGTAATTCTAATTTTTTATTATCTTTTCATATTCTTATTTGAACGAAAGAAAAATAAATTCTATCTCTAGTGATAAAGTAAAGCGCTAGTCAGTATCGTGGCCGAGGACATTTCTACTAGAGAATTTTTATATCAAGGATATTTTAATTTTATAATAAAAACTTAATTTTATAATATCTAAAGATTTTATAAATATTGATAATTAATAAAATATATACTATAGAATCTATACTAGAATAATTTACTATATTTGTTTTATGACAAGGATTCGAAAAAGTTTGATGCAACGACGGTGAAAAAAATAATGTGCAAAGGAAAATTTAACAGTGAAGAAAAATAATAGAGAAGAAAAATTCTATTATTGGTAATATTTAGAAAGATGGAAAATTAAAATATAACATATTATATAACTAATTTTATTAAATGTAAAAGATTGCAAGACATTTAAAAGTAATGATTTCAGATAAGAAAATAGAAAAAAAAATCCCAATTAATTAAAATCATATCAAAGCGAAGAAATCTTACTGAAATAAAATCCTTAATGAGAGATTTTATGTATAAAAGTTGTTGAGGAAAATTAAATTAAATTAATATCTAAAGGTATTATTTAAAATATTGTATAATTACATTAAGATTTCTCCTTTTTTCGAGATTTTTATATCAAAATAATTATTTCATAAATAAGTAAGGCCTTACAATAAGTATAAAAATCAGATATTTATGTCGTGACAAATGCATTTCATTGTATTTCTATACAATTTTAAATTTTCAATCTCGGTGCGAGTATGAGCTCATAATCGAAACATCGAGGGAATTTTTCGATAGTTGCGCATATTGTTGAATTCTTCAGTTGTAGTCGAAAATGTATAAGCGAAATGAGACACCAATGGGAATCAAATGAGAAGGAAGGATAAATGAGAATAAAAAGAGCTTCGAGAAAGAGAGCACGAGGATCTCTGTGCCTCTAGTGCGGGAAAGATTTGCTTTACTGGGGAAGAAGTAACTGGTGGGGAGTGAGCAGTTGCCAGCAGATTAGTAGAACAGACCTGATGGAAGAACGATGAAAACAGAGAAAAAGGTACGATGAAGGCTATTTTCTGGAAACAGTAGTAGGAGAGACAAGAACAGACATTGTAAGAAGATAGGGAACGTAGAAAAAGAGAGAGAGAAAGAAAGAGGGAGAGAGAGAGAGAGAGAGAGAGAGAGAGAAGAAAGAAGAGAAAAAGAAAGGAAAAGGAAGGGAGCGAAGGAGAGGGAGAATAAAGAGCGACAGGTGCGCGGACATCCACGTGGTTTCTTTGAAGCATCGTCGCGAATGGTGGAAGAGCGAAGAAGAAGAAGAAGAAGAAGAAGACAACGATGACAACAGCGACGAAGATGACGAAGAAGACGAGGAGGATTACCGGTCGGCTTCCTTATGCCGGCTGAACAGATCGGCACTCGCTCCACACTCAAGTTACCCTCACGCCAAGTGCATATGGTGGGGTGAACATTACACTGGCGTAGAGTCTATTTTGTTTGGATAAATCATGATTCTTCACACGTAAATGTTCACAAATGTATCAGTTACTTAAATGAAGAATTAAAGATGTTACGAAGAAATTAATAATAGCTTGCCTCGTCTATTTCTTATACTTTTACTCATAGGAGAACATTATAAATTTCTCATATCTCATTCGATCGAGGATGTTGTTAACAGTGGCTCGATCACATGACAACGAGCGGTTGATGAAGAGTAGAGAAATCCAGTCGAGGCCAGTCGAATATCCCTAAGGCTATTTCCTACTACGCCGATGAAAAAGAATAATAATCACGATGAGAGCTCGGTGGGGCGAGTGGGAATAGGTGGTTTCGAGAGGGGAAGGGCTCACCATTCGGTAGCAAATGCTGCTAACCCGTCGCAAGGTCAAGATCAGTCGGTTAATCCCGTCCAGTCGGCTGAGGGCCTTGCACCTTGCACAGCGAATGATTCTATTTCTCCGTTTGTTTGCATTCTCGTGTATACGTGTATGTGTTACTCCGTGTTTTAATATAATACGCAACAAATATATACATATTAACGCGTAATTAACAAATTATTATCGTGATAACATTTGAAGATTAAACAAATTGTTTTTAAAGAACGTGTGATTTTATTTGTTCTGCGTTGAAATTTATTAACAATATACTTTTCGTTTGATACGCAATATACTAAATGTGTTTCGATTTTATTTCGCTAAAACATTCTATTTTGATGGTGGAATTACAGATATACTCAAAATAATAATTTGCAAAGTGAAAGTACCGGTATAGTGTGGTAAATCCTTAAAATACTTTTTTCCTCGTGAGTCTCTGTTATGGAAACTTGTGTATTGATACCTAGAGAATTTTCCTTGGTCCTTACCAACGATCAGTCAGCCTGCAAGAATCTCTTCAAGAATGATTCAAGCATATTGGATATGAGAATTTCGGTATGGTCGAATGTATTTATCCCATCGGGAACCTTGATTTATCC
>Ga0157363_1000174_pt1 | contig 49143 bp, 48 predicted proteins | sample AttsexASBM1_FD_111477 | JGI IMG/M metagenome (GOLD analysis project Ga0157363, IMG submission 111477) | Fungus gardens microbial communities from leaf cutter ant in Ribeirão Preto, State of São Paulo, Brazil - Atta sexdens ASBM1 | ecosystem: Host-associated > Fungi > Mycelium > Unclassified ... | reverse complement strand
GCTCTCGCCGACGTCCTGTCGGCTCATCCGGAAATCCCTCATCCGCTCAGCGGGTGGGAAGGCCGCCCCAAACCCCCGCTTCACTATCTCTGTGTTAAAGCCACTTCCGGTGTCGCTGTAGGTGACCGGAAAGTCCTACAGTCTGCTGGTTTTGAATCAATGCCTGTTTATAAAAACTTTTTTGAATCCCACTGTACACATTCACTACAGACAACACCCGCTTTTAAAAGAAACCAGGACTGACAGGCGGGGGTTTTGCTGCCGGCATCCGGCGCGCTGAGGAGGGAACGGAGGCCAGGACGGAGCGGCAGGGATGCCGCGCAGAGGACGGCTGCGCCAGGGACGGCGCATCCGGACGGTCCGTCAGGCCGCAGTGAGTGACGAAGGCACAGCGACGGCTGACGGCCGCCGGGATTGTTAAGGGGCTGGCGCGAGCCCCTTAACCCGGCCGCCTGCACGGACTGGCTGAAACTGCCATCGCCTGGTGGGCGGAAAACTCCCGGTGTACGACCGTAATCACCTCCGCCCCTTGGGCAAACAGACAAATCCTCAGACAACACCACATCAGTAACACGATCACACAGGCAGGGGTTTCCTGGCGGCATCCGGCGCGCTAAAGAAAGAGCGGCCGCCGGGATTTTTAAGGGGCTGGCGTAAGCCCCTTAACCCGGCCGCCTGCACGGACAGGCTGAAACTGCCATCTCCTGGCGGGCGGAAAATTCCCGATGCACGACCGTAATCTTCCCGCCCCGCGGGCAAACAGACAAAACCTCAGACAACACCACACCAAATCAGTAACACGATCCCACAGACAGGGGTTTCATGGAGCCGGAGCACAACCGTAATCCCCCCACTCAACACGAAAGCGCCCCCTCTATAATCCCAGCAGCAACTGTCTCTCCAGCTGCGGATCCACCAGCGTCACATGCAGCCCCACCAGCCGGACGCCACGTCCGGCGCGGCGCTCGTCCCAGGTCTTACGGGCCACGGCAATCATGTCCTCTTTATTGAGCACGGGCCAGACATGTTCCTGAGTGGTCTGCTGGAAATCACTAAACTTCAGCTTCACGCCCTGGCGAGCAATGTGCTTATCGGGTCGAATCTGCGTCAGGCGACGATCAAGCTCGGCATAGAGGTAATCAATAATTTCCAGACAGCGCTCCCAACTGTCGATATCGTCAGCCAGCGTCCGCTCCACACCCAGCGATTTCCGTTCGCGTTCAACCACCACGCCCCGTTCGTCAATGCCGTGACTGCGCTCCCATAACACTCTGCCGAACTTGCCAAAACGCTTAAGCAGCAGCGCCAAATCGGCTTTTTGCACATCCGCGCAGGTGTGCAGACCCAGCTCTTCGAGCTTTTTTGCTGAAACTTTTCCTACACCGGGAATTTTTGCCAGCGGTAAGGCCAGCAAGAAATCGGACATCTGGGCCGGTGTAATCACATACTGACCATCAGGCTTGTTTAAATCGGAGGCGATCTTGGCAAGGAATTTTATGGGCGCGATGCCCGCAGAGGCAGTGAGCTGCGTTTCGCGAAAAATGGTGGCGCGGATGTCCTGCGCGATAAGCGTGGCCGATCCCTGACAGTGCTGGCTGTCGGTAACATCCAGATAGGCTTCGTCCAGTGAGAGTGGCTCAATGAGCGAGGTATAACGCGAAAAGATGGCACGGATCTGACTGGAGGCTTCTTTATAGACGTCATACCGTCCGGGCAGTAGACGCAAATGCGGACAAAGCTTTAAGGCCATACCGGTCGGCATCGCGCTGCGTACGCCATATTTGCGGGCCGGATAATTAGCGGTACTGATAACGCCACGTCGATCGCGGCTGCCGCCGATGGCCATGGGAATATCGCGTAATGAGGGATCGTCACGCATTTCCACCGCCGCAAAAAAGCAGTCCATATCAACATGAATGATCTTACGCATCGCCCCTCCAGTACTGGATAAGTATACAGTTCGGAAAGGCTTGTGCAATATTTCTTGCAATAACAAACAAAGTTTACAAATTTTTGGCGTCATTCCGCCAAAGAAATGGACATTTTGCGCCGTGCTGTATTGCTAAAAAAACAGACAATGTTTAATGTTGCGCTGCGGTAGCGGAAAGTTCCGATAATGCAAACAGAGGCGCACATAACGCGCCATTGTTCTTCTTCACTTCAAGGTATACACAGCATGGGCAAAATCGCACTTCTGTTTGCGATGCTTTTACTGCCAGCCCTCAGCATGGCAATGACTCCCGAGCCGGTTCAGCAACTGGCCCCTGTGAGTAAAGAGTTAAAGAAACAGCTAATCGGCACGCCGGTTTATATTCAGATCTTTAAGGAAGAGCGGACACTTGAGCTGTACGGCAAGATTGGTAACGAATACCGCTTGCTGGATACTTACCGCATCTGCAATTTTTCGGGCGGTCTGGGTCCAAAACGCCGTGAAGGCGATTTTAAAAGCCCGGAAGGTTTCTACAGCGTAAAACTGAATCAGCTTAAACCGGACAGCCGTTTCTATCGCGCGATTAATATTGGCTTTCCGAATCAATATGACCGTGACCAGGGCTACAGCGGCAACTACCTGATGATTCACGGCGACTGTAAGTCGATTGGCTGCTACGCCATGACCAATGCCTATATGGATCAGATTTTCACGTATGTGAACGCGGCATTGCGTAATGGTCAGCAGGAAGTGAACATTGCAATTTATCCGTTCCGCATGACGGACAGCAACATGCAGCGCCATCGTTATTCGACCTACGCGGATTTCTGGAAGCAGCTTCAGCCGGGTTATGTCTACTTTGCGAAGTATCATCAACCGCCGACAGTCAATGTCGCCAGCGGCAGATATGTGATGAACAGCAGCCCGGTCATCACCCAACCCGAAGCGGCATCACAGTCGTTCCTGGCGCTCTCCAAGGTAAAATAAGGCCCACTCGCCTGGCACGATCCGGTGCCAGGTTTCATTCCCCGTCAGCGGCTGTGTGGCAATGACCGTGACCACGTCGTTCGCCCCGGTATGTTTCTGGAAATCAATTTCCACATCCTGATCGAGCAACTGTGCCCGGCCAAAAGGGGCACGGCGGGTGATCCAGAACAGATTGGTCGAGCAGAAGGCCATCAGATAGCGCCCGTCCGACAGCAACATGTTGAACACGCCCTTTTGCCGCAGCTCGCTCGCCAGCTCGCCGATGTAGCGGAAAACCGCAGGCCAGTTTCCCGGCGTGCGCGGATAGCGCGTGGCCAGCTTATGCAGAATCCAGCAAAAGGCCTTTTCGCTGTCGGTTTCGCCCACTGGCCGAAACGTGCCGGTTTCCAGTTGTCGGTAACCTTTCAGTTGTCCGTTGTGGGCATAGGTCCAGTTGCGTCCCCATAACTCCCGGGTAAACGGGTGCGTATTTTCCAGCGAAACCGGGCCGCGATTCGCCTGGCGAATGTGCGCCACGACGGAATGGGATTTGATGGGATATTCCTGCACCAGGCGCGCAATGGGGGAATTAAAACTCGGCAAGGGATCTTTAAAGGTGCGGCAACCTTTATCTTCATAAAACGTAATGCCCCAGCCGTCTTTATGCGGCCCTGTTCCGCCGCCGCGCTGCACCAGTCCGGTGAAACTAAAACAAATATCGGTGGGAACGTTAGCGCTCATCCCGAGCAATTCGCACATAGCAACCGCCTTAGAGTAAAAGCCTCCTGTCGCTCAGGAGGCGACACACGCTGTTACCTGACCATCTCTTTTTCAATCAGCAGCATCAGGATATGAATCACTTTGATGTGGATCTCCTGAATACGGTCAGCATAGCCGAAATGGGGCACACGAATTTCAATGTCCGCGCTGCCGGCCATTTTACCGCCGTCTTTACCGGTCAGCGTGATCACTTTCATCCCCTGGGCGCGCGCCGCTTCAACGGCTTTGATGATATTAGCCGAGTTACCTGAGGTTGAAATCCCCAGCAACACGTCGCCCGGGCGCCCTACCGCTTCTACATAACGGGAAAAGACATGGTCATAACCAAAATCATTACTCACACAGGAAAGGTGGCTGACGTCTGAAATGGCAATCGCCGGGTAGCCCGGACGATTTTCACGGTAACGGCCCGTCAGTTCCTCCGCAAAATGCATCGCATCACAGTGTGATCCGCCGTTGCCACAGGAGAGCACTTTGCCGCCCGCTTTGAAGCTGTCCGCCAACATCACCGCAGCACGCTGGATGGTATGAATGTTCGCGTCGTCACTCAGAAAGTTATTCAACGTTTCTGCAGCTTCGTTGAGCTCTGAACGAATAATGTCCTGATACATAGACTTGTCCTTTGTAGGAGAGGGTAATCGCAGCAAGTTTAACGGAATGGCTGACGCACGCATAGCATCACACCGCCGGATCCTTTTCGCGCCGCGCTTTTTCCCGACCACAGCCCGGGCGTTGCTCGCGCTTTCGCTGATTTTGTGAGTCAGGTTGTAATTGCGATGTAAACAAATTGATAAATGCCCTCATCTGAATTACACCTTCATCATAACAGGTCAGACCTCTTACTACTTACGGAGCACTTCATTATGATGGTTGTCTCGATTCTTGCGACAGTGCTGCTGACTGGCGCACTGTTCTATCACCGCATCTCGCTGCTGCTCAGCAGCGTCATCCTGTTGCTGTGGACCGCAGCAATGGCGGTGGTCCATCTCTGGACGCCGTGGCTGCTTGTGCCGCTGGCGATTATCCTGTTACCGCTGAACCTCACCAGCCTGCGCCGCAGCCTGTTTTCCAAACCGATGCTGCACCGCTTTCAGCAGGTGATGCCGCCGATGTCTCGTACGGAAAAAGAGGCGATCGATGCAGGCACCACCTGGTGGGAAGGCGACCTGTTTCAGGGCAAACCCGACTGGCAGAAACTGCATAACTACCCGCAACCGCGACTGACGCCGGAAGAACAGGCGTTTCTTGACGGGCCGGTAGAAGAAGCCTGTCGTCTGGCGAATGATTTCCAGATTACCCATGAACTGGCCGATATGCCGCCAGAACTGTGGGCGCATCTGAAAGCCCATCGCTTCTTTGCCATGATCATCAAGAAAGAGTACGGCGGCCTGGAGTTCTCTGCCTATGCACAGGCGCGCGTGTTGCAGAAACTGGCCGGCGTCTCAGGCATTCTGGCGATTACCGTGGGCGTGCCTAACTCACTGGGCCCTGGCGAACTGCTGCAACATTACGGAACGGAAAAACAGAAAGACCACTATCTGCCGCGTCTGGCGCGTGGCGATGAAATCCCCTGTTTCGCCCTGACGAGCCCGGAAGCCGGTTCAGATGCGGGAGCGATTCCGGATACGGGCGTTGTGTGCATGGGCGAGTGGCAGGGCCAGCAGGTGCTGGGCATGCGCCTTACCTGGAACAAGCGCTATATTACGCTGGCCCCGATTGCCACTGTGCTGGGCCTGGCGTTTAAACTTTCCGATCCCGACCATCTGCTGGGCGACAAAGACGAACTGGGCATTACCTGCGCCCTGATCCCCACCAGCACACCGGGCGTGGAAATCGGCCATCGCCATTTCCCGCTTAACGTACCGTTCCAGAATGGCCCAACCCGCGGTAAAGATATTTTCGTGCCGATCGATTTCATTATCGGTGGCCCGGAAATGGCCGGACAGGGCTGGCGGATGCTGGTGGAATGTCTGTCGGTGGGCCGTGGAATCACCCTACCGTCTAACTCAACCGGCAGCCTGAAAAGCGTAGCGCTGGCCACAGGCGCCTATGCGCATATCCGCCGTCAGTTCAAACTGTCTATCGGTAAAATGGAAGGGATTGAAGAACCCCTGGCGCGCATTGCCGGTAATGCCTACGTGATGGACGCTGCCGCGACGCTGATTACCACCGGCATTATGCAGGGCGAGAAACCTGCGGTGCTGTCTGCGATTGTGAAATATCACTGTACCCACCGCGCCCAACAGTCAATTATCGATGCAATGGATATTGCCGGGGGTAAAGGTATCATGCTGGGCGACAGCAACTTCCTGGCCCGGGCTTATCAGGGTGCCCCTATCGCCATTACCGTGGAAGGCGCGAATATCCTGACCCGCAGTATGATCATCTTTGGCCAGGGTGCTATCCGCTGCCATCCGTATGTGTTGCAGGAAATGGCGGCCGCCGCCAGCAATGATGTGGCGGGCTTTGATAAGGCGCTGTTTAGCCATATTGGCCACGTTGGCAGCAATGCGATGCGCAGCCTGTGGCTGGGCCTTCTGGGCGGACGCACCAGCGCCGCGCCAACGCGTGATGCCACCCGTCGCTATTATCAGCACCTGAACCGTATCAGCGCCAATCTGGCATTACTGTCGGACGTATCCATGGCGGTGTTAGGCGGTAGCCTGAAACGTCGCGAACGTATGTCAGCCCGCCTGGGCGATGTGCTGAGCCAGCTGTATCTGGCCTCGGCGACGCTGAAACGTTATGAAGATGAAGGCCGTCATGAAGCCGATCTGCCGCTGGTGCACTGGGGCGTGCAGGATGCCTTGCACAAAGCCGAGAAAGCTATGGACGATCTGCTGAGCAACTTCCCGAACCGTCTGGTCGCTGGCGTCATGCGCCTGGTGGTCTTTGCCGGTGGTCAGCACTGCCCGGCACCGTCCGATCGCCTGGATCATAAGCTGGCAAAAATGCTGCAGGTGCCGTCGGCGACGCGTACGCGCTTAGGTCGTGGTCAGTATCTGGCTCCCAGCGAGCATAATCCGGCGGGCCAGTTAGAGCAGGCGCTACAGGATGTGATGGCGGCTGAGGTGATTCACGATCGCCTGTGCAAACAGCAGAAAAAACACCTCTCGTTTACGCGCCTGGATGCGCTGGCTAAACAGGCGCTGGAACAGGGCTGGATCGATCAGAAAGAGGCAGAGGTGCTGAAGCGTGCCGAAGAGAGCCGTCTGCGTTCAATCAACGTGGACGAGTTTGAGGCCGATGCGCTGGCCGTGCCGGTCAGACAGGATGTGACTAAGCCTGCGCGCCCCAGCGAGGCGGCATAACCCATCAGGCCGACATCACGTCGGCCTTTTTTTATCCCGCCTGGCGGATGCGGGCAATCAGTGCATCCACATCGTCCACATGCCCGGCCGCCAGAATCAGGGTGCGGCCCAGGGTAATCGCATTGCGAATGCAGTCAGTCCGCATCTCCTCATCCCGAATCAGTTTCATGTCCGCCACATGCGACATGCCAACGGTTCTGCGAATCAGTTCGGTGCCACAATAGCCAATGGTATCTGCCCACACTTTACGCAGAAACGCCTGCGCATAGCCGGGATAAGCCATGGCCACATCCTGCGTCTTGCTCTCCGCCAGCGCGAGAAAACGCGTTTCAAAGGTCTGCCAGACATCATGCACGTCGCTCAGGCGCTGCTCGCGCGCATCCGCGGCTTCACGGGGCGGCAGCAGCCCTGGTAAGCCACAGTAGTTAATCAGCAGATTGCCCAATGCCGTACCGACATCAAATCCCATCGGTCCAAAATAGCCAAACTCTGCGTCGATAGCTTTTAAGCTACCGTCGGCCACAAAAATGGAGCCGCTGTGGATATCGCCATGCAGTAAGGCTTCTGCATGACTGAAGAAACGGTGCTTCAGCCCGGCGACAGCAATGCGCAGCGCCTCATCGGTACGAAGCGATGCCACCAGGGGTTCCAGCGCCTCGGGGTAGCTGTTACGCACATGGTCGGTATAGGGATCGTTGAAAAAAAGATCTTCTGTGATTTCACACAGTTCGGGATTGATAAAGCGCGCCACTTCGGCTTTTTTCACATGCGGATGCAGAATGAAGTCTGAGGTATGGAACAACGTCTGGGCCAGATATTCGCCAAGCTGACGTGGCGCCTCCGGATAGTAAGCGCCCTTCACCAGCTCGCTGCGCCAGATACGGTGACTGGACAGATCTTCCATGATCATCACCGCCAGGTCTGCATCGTAATGCGTGACGTTGACCGTGTGCTGCGGGCAATATTTGTAATGCTCGACCAGCGTCTGCGCTTCAATACGCGCACGATCAAGAGTTAACGGCCAGGATTCGCCCACACAGCGCACATAGGGCAACGCCTGCTTGACCACAATGCGACTGTTGCCCTGGTCGTCGTAAATTTTGAACACCAGGTTGAGGTTACCATCACCAATCTCTTCCGCACTGCGTAAAACCGAGGGATCTTCCAGCCCACCAAACTGTTTGGCATATTCAACCGCATCAGCAGCGGTGAACGTACGGTATTGCGACATTGACCTTTCCTCATCAACAAACGCCGGTGTGCGCCGGAGCTGATTAATCTTTCGTAACAAGCCGTTCAGACGTCTATACATCCGTTACGCATGTTGGCACAATATCCGTCATCAACGCAACATGGATTTCACCGACAATGCAGACATTCCAAACCACAAGCTTACAGGTTCGCAACAACCAGCTCTGGATACTGGATCAGCAGGCCCTGCCTCAGCAAAAGAACTGGCTGCCCGCCCATACTGTGGCGCAGTTGGTTGACCATATTCATGCCCTGCGGGTGCGCGGCGCGCCGTTAATTGGTTTATCTGCATCACTGCTGCTGGCCCTGCTGGCAGAACAGGGGGAATCACGCGAGCAACTGGCGCAATCGCTGGACACCCTGCGGGCCGCCCGCCCTACTGCCGTAAACCTGATGAATAACCTTGATCGTATGAAACAGGCGCTGGCGCAGCCAGAAATGGCAACGAGCCTGGCGGAAGAAGCGTTGCGTCTGGTGCATGAGGATAAACAGCTGTGCGATCGCATCGCCGATGCCGGCAGCGCGCTGGTCAAACCCGGCAGTCAGTTGTTAACCCACTGCAACACCGGCGGTCTGGCGACTGCGGGTGTGGGTACGGCACTGGGCGTTATCGCGCGTGCGCATCAACAAGGCCACGTTCACAATGTCTGGGTTGATGAAACGCGCCCGCTGTTGCAGGGAGGACGCTTAACCGCCTGGGAACTGGGCGAGCTGGGTGTGCCTTACCAGTTGATCACGGATTCGATGGCCGCCAGCCTGATGGCGGCGGGCAAGGTTGATGCTGTCTGGGTCGGCGCGGATCGCATTGCCGCCAATGGTGACGTGGCGAATAAAATCGGCACCTACAGCCTGGCGGTACTGGCGCACTATCATGGTATTCCGTTTTATGTTGCCGCGCCGCATACCACGCTGGATCGTCAATGCCCGACGGGGGATGCCATCCCGATTGAGCAGCGTGCCGCCAGTGAAGTTACCGGTGTGTCAGGAAGCTTCGGCAGCGTGCAGTGGGCGCCCGCGGATGCGCAGGTTTCTAATCCGGCCTTTGATGTCACGCCTGCGGCGCTCATCAGTGGTTGGGTACTGGATACCGGCGTGATCACACCGGCGCAGGTGGCTGCTGGCGTTTTTCAGCCACAGTAAACAAAACGGGCGGCTGAGTCAGCCGCCCGCAGAACGCACCGTCATAATTACGCCAGGCGCGGGTAGGCATCGGCGATCCTGTCGCCTGTGAAGTTGGCGATCCAGCCTTCCTGATTATCAAAAATACGAATCGCCGTAAAATGCGGGGATGGTCCCATATCAAACCAGTGCGGCGTGCCTGCGGGCACCGAGATCAGATCGTTTTTTTCGCACAGGATCTGCAGGATTTCACCGTCCAGATGCAGGCAGAACAGCCCGGCGCCTTCGACAAAGAACCGCACTTCGTCTTCACCGTGCGTATGTTCTGAGAGGAATTTCTGGCGCAGCTCGTCTTTTTGCGGATTGTCTGCCCGCATACTGATGACGTCCCAGCTCTGATAGCCTTTTTCGGCGACCAGGCTGTCAATGGCGTGCTGATAGGCGTTGATCACCGTTTCCGCATCGGGATTCTCGCCCAGATCGCGGTCTGCCTGCCAGCGCTCGAAGCGAACGTCTTTGACGTTCAGACGCTCACGGATCGCCTCGGGATCGGTGCTGTGCCACAACGGCTGGCTCGGATCGCTATCGCTAAAAATGGTCAGTGCACTCATTTCAAATCGACTCCGGGTTAATCTGAGAAAAATCAGCGACCTGACGATGATGGCTGTCATCATCCGCCGCGTCACGAATCAGCTGCAACGTGTGCCAGCCAGCCTGTCTGGCGGCGTCCAGCTCCTGATGAATATCAGAGAGGAACAGCAATTGTCCGGCCGGCAAGCCCGTTTGCGCCGCGATGTTTTGATACGACGTTACCTCGCGCTTGGCGCCCACGTGGGTATCAAAGTAACCGCTAAACAAACCAGTAATATCACCTTCATCGCTGTAGCCAAATAACAATTTCTGCGCGGCAACCGAGCCAGAGGAATATATATAAAGTTTAATGCCTTGCGCGTGCCAGGCCGTGAGCGCAGGCAGGACATCCGGATAAAGGTGCCCCGTAAAACGCCCGCTCAGATAGCCCTCGCGCCAAATCATCCCCTGCAGCGCTTTCAGGCCGGTCGATTTGCGGTCCTCATCCATGTAAGAAAACAGGATGGCGATCACGCTGTCGACGTCGGCATCGGGCTGTCCGGCCTCCGTACGCACGGCATTGAGCGCGTCCTGAACGGCGGGCTGCGCCTGATGCTGGCGCACATAGTCGGCCAGATGGGCACGGGCATAGGGAAACAGGACGTTATGTACAAAACGGATATCGCTAGTGGTGCCTTCAATATCGGTAACAATGGCCTTAATCATGCCTTCTCCAGCAAGCGACGTTGACGTTCGCATTCAAATAAAAACTCCAGCCCTTCCAGATGGCGGCGCGCTTCTGCCACATCGTTGCCCCAGCAGGTCAGGCCATGGCCACGCAGCAGAAAGCCGTAACGCAGCGGAAAACGGGCTGCATAATCTTCAATTTCTGACGCCAGCGCGGCAACATCCTGGCGGTTATCAAACACCGGAATCGCCACGGTATCCTCATGCGTGGACTGACCGCTCAGCGACTTTTGCATCTCATAGCCGTACAGCAGTAGCGCCGCGCCCTGCTCTACGCGCGACAGAACGGTGGAATTGACCGTGTGCGTATGCAGTACTGCGCCCGCCTCCGGAAACAGGCGGTAGATCAGCGTGTGCAGTGCGGTCTCGGCAGAAGGTCTGCGACCCGAGGGGGCCTGGCTGGTGGCAATGTCGACCTGAATAAAGTCATCCCGCGTCAGGCTGCCTTTATCTTTGCCTGACTCGCTGAGCAGGCAGAAATGCGCATCCTGGCGCACCGACATATTGCCGCCGGTGGCGGGCGCCCAGCCCTTCGCACCTATCCAGTGACAGGCGGCAACCAGCTGATCTAAAGCATGAGAATCGGACATTACTCTTCCTTTTAGCCGTCTAAGCGTCTTGATTGCCAAATACTAGCATCCTGTTTATAGTGGCAGCAACTCAGCGTTTCTCCGTAACCGTTTTTGCGCGTAAGGCAACCTAATCATGACGCAATCCATCCTCACGCCTGAGAGCAAGTTACCCGCCCTCGGCACCACGATATTCACGCAGATGAGCGCGCTGGCACAGCAGCATAACGCCATCAATCTTTCCCAGGGTTTTCCGGATTTTGATGGTCCGCGCTACCTGCAGGACAGGCTGGCTTATCATGTCAGTCAGGGTGCCAATCAGTATGCCCCCATGACCGGCGCACAACCGTTACGCGAAGCCATTGCCGACAAGACCGCTGCGTTGTACGACTATCGTCCCGATGTGAACAGCGATATCACCGTGACCGCAGGCGCAACCGAAGCGCTGTATGCCGCGATCACTGCCCTGGTTCGCCCGGGTGACGAGGTGATCTGCTTCGATCCCAGTTACGACAGCTATGCGCCCGCGGTGCAACTGGCGGGCGGCGTACTGAAACGCCTCACCCTGCAGCCGCCCACGTTTGCAGTTGACTGGCCGGCGTTCTCCGCGCTGTTAAGCGATAAAACCCGACTGGTTATCTTAAATACGCCACATAATCCCTCGGCCAGCGTCTGGCATCAGGCGGACTATGCGGCCTTATGGCAGGCGATTGCTGACCGGGAAATTTATATGCTGAGCGATGAGGTTTATGAGCACATCTGTTTTGCCCAGGACGGTCATGCCAGCGTGCTGGCGCACCCCGAACTGCGTCAACGTGCGGTGGCGGTTTCCTCGTTTGGCAAAACCTTTCACATGACCGGCTGGAAAGTGGGTTACTGCGTCGCCCCCGCGGCGATCAGCGCAGAAATCCGCAAAATCCATCAGTACCTCACTTTTTCCGTCAACACACCCGCTCAGCTGGCGATTGCTGATATGCTGCGCCAGCATCCTGAACATTATCGTGAGCTGCCCGACTTCTATCGCGCGCGCCGTGACCGGCTGATTCAGGCACTGAGCCGTAGCCGTTTCCGCATTTTACCGTGCGAAGGCACCTACTTCCTGCTGGCGGACTACAGCGCTATATCGGCGCTGGATGACGTGCAGTTTTGCCAGTGGCTGACGCGCGAAGTGGGCGTGGCCGCGATCCCGCTGTCGGTCTTCTGTGAAGCGCCTTTCCCACACAAACTGATCCGGCTGTGCTTTGCAAAACAGGAAGCGACGCTCGACGCCGCAGCGGAGCGTTTATGTCGTCTCTAGCCATTACGTTGTTGCAAGCGCCGCTGACGTGGATGGATGGCGAGGCTAACCTGCGCCATTTCGATAATCTGCTGGCTGACATGACAGACCGGGATGTGATTATTCTGCCGGAGATGTTCACCACCGGTTTTGCGATGGAGGCTGCACAGCAGGCCCTGCCGCAACAGCAGGTCGTGACATGGCTACACCGTCATGCGAAGCGCACGAATGCGCTGGTGGGCGGCAGTGCCGCGATACAAACGCCAGCGGGTGCCGTGAACCGTTTTTTGCTGGTTGAGCCGAATGGCACGCTGCATCACTATGACAAGCGACACCTGTTTCGCATGGCGGATGAGCAGCAGCATTACGTCGCGGGCACGGCGCGCACGGTGATTCAGTGGCGCGGCTGGCGCATTTTGCCGCAAATCTGTTACGACCTGCGCTTTCCGGTCTTTTCGCGCAACCAAAATGACTACGATCTGGCGTTGTATGTGGCCAACTGGCCTGCGGCGCGCGCGCTGCACTGGCAGGCGCTACTGCTGGCCCGGGCGATTGAGAATCAGGCGTTTGTCGCGGGCTGCAATCGCGTGGGCAGCGATGGCAACCAACATCAGTACAGTGGGGACAGCCGAATTATTTCACCGCAAGGCGAGGTGCTGGCTGCAGGTGAGCCCTTTACGGCAGGTAAGGTTGAGACGTCGCTGTCGCTTGCCGATCTGCAGGCTTATCGCGAGCGGTTTCCGGCGTGGCGGGATGCGGATGGCTTTACGCTGGCAGAATAAAAGCGCCCCCGGCCTGGCCGGGGCGCTTCAGTCAGTTATTGCAGGTCGAAACGGTCCAGATTCATTACTTTTGTCCAGGCCGCCACGAAGTCAGTAACAAACTTCTGTTTCGCATCGCTGCTGGCATAGACTTCCGCCAGGGCGCGCAGGATGGCGTTGGAACCGAACACCAGATCGGCACGCGTGGCGCTGAACCTGACTTCGCCACTCTGACGGTCACGGCCTTCAAAGATCTCTTCACTGCTGTCGGTCGCACGCCAGGCGGTGCGCATATCCAGCAAGTTTACGAAGAAGTCGTTACTCAGGACGCCGACGCGGTCAGTAAAGACGCCATGATGGCTGCCGTCAAAGTTGGTCCCCAGCACACGCAGACCACCCAGTAACACCGTCAGTTCCGGCGCGCTCAGCGTCAGCTGCTGTGCTTTGTCCAGCAGCAGGGTTTCGGTTGACGAGCCGCCTTTCACGCGACGGTAGTTACGGAATCCGTCCGCCAGCGGCTGAAGCACGTTAAAGGATTCGACATCGGTTTGATCCTGACGAGCATCCACACGACCTGGCGTAAAGGGGACCTGCGCGGCCACGCCCGCAGCGGCGGCGGCCATTTCGATACCGACGCTGCCCGCAAGGACGATGACGTCAGCCAGCGAGGCCTTGCCGGATTCCTGCTGAATCTGCTGCAGTTTCGGTAACACGTCGTTAATCACGCTGGCGTTCACAGCCCAGCTATTCTGCGGTGCCAGGGCCAGACGGGCACCGTTCGCTCCGCCACGTTTGTCGCCACCCCGGAAGGTTGATGCCGATGCCCAGGCCGCTGAAACCAGCTGGCTCACGCTCAGACCTGACGCCGCGATTTTCGCCTTCAGCTCACTGATATCCGCTGGCGTGGGCTGATGAGTCGGCTGCGGTAACGGATCCTGCCACAGTAAATCTTCTTTCGGTACTTCTGGCCCGATGTAACGTGCTTTTGGCCCCATATCGCGGTGCGTCAGTTTAAACCAGGCGCGGGCGAAGGCTTCGTTAAAGGCCTGCGGATCGTTAAGGAAACGGCGAGATATTTTCTCGAACTCCGGATCAAAACGCAGCGTCAGGTCCGTAACCAGCATGGTGGGTTTACGCTTTTTCTCAGGATCGAACGGGTCCGGAATAATGGCTTCTGCGTTAACGGCTTCATACTGAATGGCCCCTGCCGGGCTATGGGTTTTCACCCACTCATATTTAAACAGGTTCTCAAAGAAGTAGTTACTCCACTGAGTTGGCGTCTGCGTCCAGACGACTTCCAGACCCGACGTAATCGCATCGGCACCGACACCGCTGCCGTAGCTGTTGTTCCAGCCAAAGCCCTGAGCTTCGATGGGTGACGCTTCCGGATCGACGCCAACATGGCTGGCCGCCGCCGCACCGTGGGTTTTACCCAGCGTATGCCCGCCTGCGATCAACGCGACGATCTCTTCATCGTTCATGCCCATGTTGCCAAAGGTGGCGCGAATCGCTGGCGCGGCAGATGCCGGATCGCCGCTGGCTTCAGGCCCCTCTGGGTTCACGTAGATCAGCCCCATTTCGGTTGCGCCCAGCGGGGCGTTAGCCAGACTTTCGGGATGACGGTGGGCCAGCCACTCGGTTTCGTTACCCCAGTCCACGTCCATATCCGGTTCCCAGACGTCTTCACGACCGGCACCAAAACCAAAGGTACGGAAACCTGAGTTTTCCAGCGAAACGTTACCCGCGAGAATATAGAGGTCGGCCCAGGAAATTTTCTGGCCGTATTTCTGTTTGACCGGCCACAGCAGGCGACGGGCTTTGTCCAGGCTGACGTTGTCAGGCCAGGAGTTCAGCGGCGCGAAACGCTGCTGACCACGACCGGAGCCGCCACGGCCATCGATAGTGCGGTATGTGCCGGCACTGTGCCACGCCATGCGGATGAACAGACCAATGTAGCTGCCCCAGTCGGCAGGCCACCATGACTGGGAGTCGGTGAGCAACGCCCGGATATCGGCTTTCAGTGCGGAATAGTCCAGTTTGCTGAACTCTTCGCGGTAGTTGAAGTTCTCGCCGAGGGGATTAGAGCGGTTGGAGTGCTGGTTCAGCAGATCCACGCGCAGCATATTTGGCCACCAGTCGCGATTGCTGGTACCACTACCGGCTCCACGAGCCAGAACGCTTTCTTCTTCCGATTTACCGTGATGAAAGGGACATTTACCTGAAGCGGCTACATCATTATCTTTTGGCGTGCTCATTATCGGCTCCGTTGCCTTCACATTGTCATCGCTAAGATAACCCTGGCGTTAGCAGGAATATAGTCGGATGGGCCGAAGGTATTGATAGCCATTAGCTTTCAAGCGCAGCGAAAAAAAAGCTGCGCCCGATGGACCCGTCAGCTGCCGCGATAGGTGGACCAGCTCCAGGGGGATATCAAAAAGGGCAAGTGGTAATGGCTGCCGCTTTCCGTGAGGACAAAATCAATTTGTGCGCTGACGTATAAGGTTTCCCGTCCGTCCGCGCGAAAGTAGGCGCCAATATCTGCCGTGAGGCGGTACTGCCCAGGCGCAAGTGGCTCAGGTGTCAGATCCTTCAGACGACCATCGTTATCTGTGACGCCTTGTGCACAGGGAGTCCAGCCTTGTGCCGTGTGCTGTTCCAGCAACATGGCAACGCCCGGCGCGGGTTTTCCCAGCGCCGTATCCAGGATGTGAGTGCTGATGGTGCTCATGAAAAACTCTCCTTTAAGCGCAGCAGGGTGATTTCCCGCAACTGCGACAGGGCTTCCTGTTGCTCGGTTTCCGGGCTGTTGTCCAGCCGCCGCGTGAGTTCATCAAGCAGCGTCTGTGCGCTGCGTCCTTTGGCCCGAATCAAAAATACCCGGTTAAAGCGCGCCTCATATGCCTGATTGCCCCGCACCATGGCCTGATGTAACGCGTCGTCTGCGTGTTGCATGGCCGCCTGTTCGCTACGCGACAACTGTTTTTCCTTCTCATTGCCCTGCGCCTTTTCCCCGATACGTGGATGAGCGGAGAGCGCCTGATTCAGATCGTCCTCCTGCCAGTCCTGTGTCAGCCGTTGTGCTTCAGCCAGCAGGGCATCAAGGCTGTGAAACGGGCGGGCCGCCACCAGCGCCAGCTGCCAGTGCGGCAGCGCAACGCAGTGGGACAGGGCAAGCTGTGCAGCGGCTTCCGGTAACTGGTTAAAGGTATCCAGATCCATATTAATGCTGCTCCGCAAGGTGGCAAATCGTCTGCAAATAGGCCTGAACCGCTGGCGCGACATCGGCTTCATTCACCGATTCTGCCGGATGGTGGCTGATGCCGCGGTGGTTACGCACGAACAGCATCCCCACCGGCCAGCGCTCTGCAATGGCAATAGCATCATGACCCGCCCCGCTGGGCAGCGCCAGGCAGCGTCCCTGAACGGTTTCTACCGCGTGGCTCAGCGCCTGTTGCAATCCGGCATCGCAGGCCGTTGCCGCGATACGGTAATACTCCTGCGCGCTAAAGGTTAAACCGCGACGCAGTGCAATGGCTTCCGCCTGGGTCAGCAACGAGGACAGCAACGATTCAAGCGGCGCGTCCTCGGGTCCACGCACATCCAGAGACAGATGCACCTCCCCCGGAATGACGTTCACCGCGCCCGGCGCGCAGTTCAGCGTGCCCACCGTAGCGACCAGCGGTGAAGTCTGCTCGCGCGTGGTATGCTCGATGAATACCATCCACTCTGCGGCAGCGGCCAGCGCGTCTTTACGATGCGCCATGGGTACGGTTCCGGCATGACCGGCCTCACCGGTGAAACAGCAATTGAGGCGACGGGCACCGTTGATCGCGGTAACCACACCCAACGCGAGATCTTCCTGCTCCAGGCAAGGCCCCTGCTCTATGTGCAGTTCAAGATAGGCCACGATGTCGCTGACGTTACGCGCGGCGCGTGAGATCTGGCTGGCGTCCAGGCCAACATCCTGCATCGCCTGTGCCACCGTAATGCCATTGCCGTCAGGATGGGTCGGCCAGCTGTCAGGCCAGGTGCCGGTAATGCCGCGACTGCCCAGCAGGGTAATGCCAAAACGCGTGCCTTCTTCATCACCAAAGCCGATGATTTCAATGGCCAGGGGCAGGCGACGCTGGCGATCGTGGAGCCACTGCACGGTTTCAATCGCGCTCAGCACGCCCAGCATGCCGTCATAGCGGCCCGCATTACGAACCGTGTCCAGATGCGAGCCCAGCAGCAGCGCAGGTGCGCCAGGCTGGGCGGCGTCGTAGCGGCCGCAGATATTGCCGACTTCATCCTGCCAGACCGTCATACCGGCGGCCTGCATCCACTCACCGACGCGCGCGTTGGCACGCAGGTGTTCCGGCGACAGATAAACCCGTGTCAGCCCTTGTTCGCTTTCACTGATCTCAGCCAGCGCATCACAGCGCGCCATCACGCGCCGGGCGGCAACCTGAGCCTCGCTGGCATTCATCATCATGCATGGCTCCCGTAGTGGTTCCATGCCGCCTGCGAGCCCGCGCCCTGTGGCGTACGGTAACCGACATGCGACAACACCATTTCCAGCGCGGCCAGGGTTTGCATCACGCAGTCTTTGCGCGCGTTGTAACCCATCGTGCCGATGCGCCAGACTTTGCCATGCAGCGGACCAAACGACGTGCCGATTTCAATGCCGAAATCTTCCAGCATCAGCTTACGGACCTCATCGCCATTGACGCCCTGAGGGATCACTACGCCCAGCACGTTACTCATTTTGTTGCTGAGATCGCCAAAGGTTTCCAGCCCCATCCCCTGAATGCCTTTTAACATCGCTTCGCCGTGCAGCTTGTGGCGCGCAATCCCGTTATCCAGCCCTTCCTGCAGAATCAGACGCGCGCATTCACGTGCGCCGAACAGGGCGCTGGTCGCTTCAGTGTGATGATTGAGGCGTTCCGGGCCCCAGTAATCCATGATCATGCCGAGATCGAAATAGTTGGAGTAGATCATCTCGTCATCGCCATCATGGTGCGCATCCGTGCGGATCCCCTGCTCTACGCATTTGCGCTGGCGGATCACCGCTGCCATCTCATCGCTCAGCGTGATCGGCGAAGTTCCGGACGGGCCACCCAGGCATTTCTGCATGCCGGCGGACACCGCGTCCAGGCCCCATGCATCGGTTTCCAGCGCATTGCCCGCCAGCGATGCCGTGGCATCGGTGTAAAACAGCACACCATATTTTTTGCAGATCGCCCCCAGCTCCGCCAGCGGCTGCAGCATAGTGGTTGAGGTATCGCCCTGTACGGTCAACAGCAAACGCGGTTTTACTTTTTTAATCGCATCTTCGATCTGATCGGGCGTAAACACCTCTCCCCACGGCACCGCAATGGTGTGCACATCGGCCCGGCAGCGACGGGCAATTTCACACAGCAGATGACCAAAACGGCCATAGACCGGCACCAGCACCTTATCGCCAGGGCGAATCGCCGACAGCAGGATCGCTTCAATACCGGCGCGTGAGGTACCGTCGATCAGCAGCGTCCAGCGGTTTTCGGTGCGGAACACGCCGCGATAGAGCGCCATCACTTCATTCATGTAATGGGTCATCGCCGGATCATATTGTCCGAGCAACTGGCTCGACATCGCGCGCAGCACACGCGGATCGGCGTTGATCGGACCGGGGCCCATTAACAGGCGCTGAGGCGGATTAATTTGCGAAAATTGAGAGATATCCATAGTGAATTCCTTGTTAAGCACTCACAGACGCACAGAGGAAATAAACTGCTTTAGCTCCGCCGTCTGCGGATGGGCAAACAGTGTTTTGCTGTCCCCCTGTTCCCAGACGCGCCCCTGATGCATAAAGACCACACGATCGCCCACATCGCGGGCGAAGTTCATTTCATGGGTGACGAGAATTAACGTCATGCCTTCGGCGGCAAGTTGCTCCAGCACTTTCAGCACTTCGCCGACCAGCTCCGGGTCCAGGGCTGAGGTGATCTCATCACACAGTAATACCCGGGGTTCCATGGCCAGTGCGCGGGCAATGGCTACGCGCTGTTGCTGTCCGCCTGACAGGCTGGACGGGTAATAATCCAGCCGCTCGCCCAGCCCCACTTTTTCCAACATACGGGCTGCCAGTTCGCGGCACTCGGCCTGACTTTTTTTCAGAACCCGACGCGGTGCCAGCATGACGTTTTCCAGCGCCGTCATATGTGGGAACAGGTTGAAGTTCTGAAATACCATCCCTACGGAGCGGCTGATTTCGCGCGCCTGTGAGTCGCGGTCGGTGATGGTCATGCCGCCGAGTTTAATGCTGCCATCCTGATAGCCTTCCAGCCCGTTCATGCAGCGCAGCAGTGTACTTTTGCCGGAACCGCTGCGACCGATAATCGAGATCACTTCTCCCATATCGATATCCAGATCCACGCCCTTCAAAACATGGTTGGTGCCGTAATACTTCTGGACCTGATTAATGGTGATGAGCGGCATTGAATTTTTTCTCCAGATACTGGCTGTAACGCGACAGCGGATAACACATCAGGAAGTAGCCCAGTGCCACCAGCCCAAAGACTTTAAACGGCTGGTAGGTCACGTTATTCAAAATGGTGCCGGCTTTGGTCAGCTCGACAAATCCGATAATGGAGGCCAGCGCGGTGCCTTTAATGACCTGCACGGCAAACCCCACTGTCGGGGCAATCGCAATACGGATCGCCTGAGGTGCAATCACCCGCGTGAGCGTCTGACCAAAGTTCAGGCCGAGGCAGCGTGACGCTTCCCACTGCCCTTTTGGCAGCGCCTGAATACTGCCGTGCCAGATATCCAGCAAATAGGCGCTGGTATAAAAGGTCAGCGCCAGCGACGCAGCGGTCCAGGGCGCAACGTCGATGCCAAACAGCCCGACGCCAAAGAAAGCCAGAAACAGCTGCATCAGCAGCGGTGTGCCCTGGAACAGCTCGGTGTACGCGCGAATGATTCGCGTCAGCCATTTACGCTTTAACAGACGTAAAAACAGCAGAGGTAACGTCACGAGCGTACCGCCTAAAAAGGCCACCAGCGACAGGGCAATCGTCCAGCGCGCGGCCAGCAGCAGGTTGCGCACGATGTCCCAGTCGGTAAAGGTTGTCATCATGCCTGCACCCCCAGCCACTTGCGGCCAATCGCCAGCAGCAGCTGACGCATTACTATCGACAACGCCAGGTAGATCAACGTGGTCACCGAGTAGACTTCGAAACTCAAAAACGTGCGTGACTGAATCAGGTTGGCGGCAAAGGTCAGCTCCTCGTAGGAGACCTGCGAGACGACCGACGATCCCAGCATCACAATGATGCACTGACTCACCAGCGCCGGATAAATCCGTTGCAGCGACGGTGGCAACACCACGCGCAGAAAGGTCTGGCTGCGCGTTAATCCCAGCACCCGACCGGCTTCCCACTGCCCTTTTGGCGTGACCTGAATGCCCGCCCGGATAATTTCCGTGCTGTAGGCCCCCAGGTTAACCAGCATCGCCAGCAGTGCGGCTTCCCCTGCGGTGAGTTTCAGCCCCAGGTTGGGTAAACCGAACACAATAAAGAACAGCTGCACCACAAACGGCGTATTACGAATCAGTTCGACATAGATACCCCACAGGCGGCTTAACCAACTGGGTTTACCGCTGCGCAGCGCCGCGCCGATAATGCCGATACTGACGCCGCCGACCGTCGCCAGCACCGTTAACTGGATCGTTACCCACAGGCCGGAGAGCAACTCCGGCCAGTACGGCAACAATGCAGGGAAATTAAGTTGCCCGGTCATTGCCCCGTCCTTATGCGCCCAGGTTGGCTGGCAGCGGCGCTTTCAGCCACTCTTCGGACATTTTGTTCAGCGTGCCGTCTTTAATGCCCTGGTCGATCAGCGCATTCACTTTCTCTTTCAGTGCCGGCTCGTCTTTTTTCAGTCCGATATAGCACGGCGAGTCTTTCAGCATGAACTGCGCAACAGGGGCTTTAGCCGGGTTCTGACGCGTAATGGCTGCGACGACCAGGTTGCCGGTAGCGACATACTGCACCTGTCCGGAGAGGTAGGCTGATAACGTGGTGTTGTTATCTTCATAACGTTTCACCTGCGCGTCTTTCGGCGCCACCTCGCTCAGCACCATATCTTCCACCGCACCACGGGTGACACCCACCGACTTGCCGCTCAGCGCCGCGGGATCTTTCAGATGATCGCCTTTAGGTCCAAAAACGCCCAGAAAGAACGGCGCGTAAGCCCGGCTGAAATCAATCACCTTTTCACGCTCAGGATTTTTCCCCATGCTGGAGATCACCAGATCCACCTTGTCCGTCTGCAGATAAGGCACACGGTTGGCACTGCTGACCGGCACCAGTTGCAACTTAAGTTTCATCTGTTTGGCCAGATACTTTGCCATGTCGATGTCATAGCCCTGCGGTTGCAGATCGGTCCCCACGGAGCCAAACGGCGGGAAATCCTGCGGCACTGCCACCCGCAGTACGCCGCGTTTCTGGATGTCCTGCAGTTGATCCGCCAGCACGCTGCCTGCCTGTGCCATCAGTACGGCTGCCGCGACAACGGCCATTAATACTTTTTTCATTATGCACCCCGGTGAGATTATGTGAAACAAAAGATTCTTATGATTGGCATTCTGCAACTAATGTGCCAACGCAACGGGTGGGGGATAAATGCGGATTAACGCTGAAATGGCGGCTTTTACTAAGCGTGATGCGATTCCCGAGTCACCCCGGGAGACGGTCCAAAAAGGGGCAAAGCACCAAAATGGTGCCTGCTAACGGTGCTCCAGCTCATCAAGGTGCTGATAAAGATCGGCAATCTGATGAATACGCGGCCGCCCCAGCGCCAGTAATTCATGCAGCAGGGCGTTGGCGAGCAGGTTCACCAGGCTCATGGCCGAGGCGTAGCTGTCGAAGGCGGAGACGCTGTCCAGCGGGGCGCAAAACTGCCAGCGCGCCAGTGAAATCACGCTCTGCGCCTGGGGCTCACACAGCGCCAGTACCGGAATCCTTGCGCTTTGCAGCTGCTGCATTAACGGCTGAATAATGCGGGTGCGGCGGCGAAACGCAATCACGACCACCATGTCCTCCGGCGTGATGTCCACCAAATCCTCTGCCAGCGTCTGGCCCGGCTGGGGCAGAATATGCACCTGAGCACGCGTCTGAATGAGCTGCTGACGTAGATGCAGCGCCACCGGATAGGCATTACGCATGCCAACAATATAGATACGCTTTGCGTGCGCCAACTGGGCGATGACATCGGCGAATTGCTGGGGATCAATGCTGTTAACCCATTGTGTCAGATTGGCCATTTCCTGCTTGTAATGCCGCGACAGCAGGGTATTTCCCTGTACCGCATCCCGGTTATCCGTTAACGGCATACCGCTCTGGCGCAGGGTACGGAGCTCATCGCGCATGTCTTTATATTTGTCATAGCCCAGGCGCTTAAACAGTCGGCTCACCGTGGCTTTTGAGACACCGCTCAGGCGTGCCAGCTCGGCACTGTTATAGCTAATCAGGTCATCAAAGTGGTCAAAAATAAAGTCGGCTATACGCTGCTCCTGCGGCGAAAGCTGGGGGTAATGCGTTCTGAGTCGCTCATCAAGCTGTTTCATTCAGGTCCTGTAACTTTTGTTTCAATCGCGGGATTGCCACAGAAGCTAGCATAATTTGGGCCAGATAAACCTGTCCAGAGACGTTGTCTTCTTAAAAACTGGAACGGCTCTTGCTTAACCTTTTGCTTTGTACCCTGAAAAACAGAATGAGAAGAGCATGATTCAGAGCAATTTGGCCCCGTTAGGCATGGCCGTGACGCCGCATCATCTGGCCAGTGAAAGTGCGCTGGCGGTACTGCGGGAAGGGGGGAACGCGATTGAGGCCATGGTGGCCGCCGCGGCGACGATTGCGGTGGTCTATCCGCACATGAATGGGCTGGGCGGTGACGGATTCTGGCTGATCATGCCAGGCAAAGGCGATCCGGTTGGCATTGATGGCAGTGGCAGAGCGGGTTCGCTGGCGAATTTTGACTTCTATAAGGGGGAAACCCATATCCCTCATCGTGGACCTAAAGCGGCCCTGACGGTGGCGGGCACGGTGAGCGGCTGGCAGGCGGCACTGGACCTGTCCGCAGAACTGGGGGGAACCACCCTGCCTTTACCGCGCTTACTCCGCGATGCTGTTCGCTATGCTGCCGATGGCATTCCCGTCACCGCCTCACAAGCCGCGGCGACGCGGACGAAGCGCGACGAGCTACAGCATCTGCCTGGCTTTGCCGCCACGTTTTTACCGGACGGCGATGTGCCAGCGGAAGGCAGCCGTTTCACCCAGCCTGATTTAGCCCGTACATTGAGCCTGCTGAGCGAAGAAGGTCTGGACAGTTTTTATCGCGGCACGCTGGCACAGCACCTTGCGGAAGAAATGGTCAATCTGGGCATTCCCATCACCCTGGCGGATTTACAGCAGCAACGGGCTCGCCGCGTCACGCCGCTCCATATTCGCCACAGCGAAGGCGATATCTGGAATATCACGCCACCGACACAAGGTATGGTGTCGCTGGCCATACTGGGCATCACGGATCATCTGGACATGGCGAACGCAGATGAGGTGCAGACGATCCACCGTATCGTCGAAGCCACCAAAAAAGCGTTTGCCCTTCGGGATCAGCATATTACCGATCCCCGCCATGTGGTTGAGGATCTGCAGGCACTGCTTGACGGCGAAACCCTCGCCACCCTCGCCAGCCAGATTCAGGATGATCGCGCTGCGCCCTGGGGAACCGGTCGCGGGCCTGGCGATACCGTCTGGATGGGCGTGATGGACAGCAGCGGGCTTTCCGTTTCCTTTATCCAAAGTATTTATCATGAGTTTGGCAGCGGTGTAGTGGTGCCCGGCACCGGACTTGTCTGGCAAAACCGGGGCGCGGCTTTTAGCCTCGATCCCGACCATATGCTGGCGCTGGCGCCCGGTAAACAACCCTTCCATACGCTGAATCCTGCCGCCGCACGCCTGAAGGATGGTCGCACCATGGTATACGGCTCCATGGGCGGCGATGGCCAGCCGCAAACTCAGGCAGCCATTTTTACCCGCCATGTTATTCAGCGCCTGCCGCTGCAGCAGGCCGTTAGCGCACCTCGCTGGCTGCTGGGGCGGACCTGGGGCCAGCTGTCGGACTCGCTCAAACTGGAAAGTCGCTTCGCGCCCGACACCCTGGAGGCGCTACGTGCGTTAGGACATGACGTGGAGTCGCTGCCGGCCTACAGTGAGGCCGTCGGCCATGCAGGTGCCATTGTTCGTCACAACAACGGTATGTTTGAAGGCGCAAGCGATCCGCGCAGCAACGGCAGCGCCGCCGGTTTCTGACAGGAGTAAATCATGAATCAGAGTGACTGGGCAGCCTATATTGCCCAAATGGAGCAAATCCTGAACGTGGAACTGGACGAGGATCGCCGTGCCGCACTGCTACAACAGATGACGCGCATTGCCGATATGGCGGCCCCGTTGATGGCTTATCCGCTGGACGACCGGCTCGAAGTCGCAGGAGTGTACAAAGCATGAGACCAGACGAGGTTTCCATTCAGGCACTTCAGCAGGCGATTCAGCACGGTGATATCAGCGCCCGCGAAGTGGCGAAGCAGACACTGACCGCGATTGAGAAACAGAATCCGCAGCTTAATGCCTGGACGGATATCACCGCAACGCGGATGGTGCAGGAAGCGGATGCGATAGACAAGCAACGCCTGCGCGGCGAGACCTTGCCGCCGCTGGCGGGCATTCCCTATGCGGTAAAAAACCTGTTTGACGTGCAGGGGTACACTACCCTGGCGGGGGCCAGACTGTTTCGTCAGCGTCCGGCCGCAACCCGGGATGCCTTTGCCATCACCCAACTTCAGCAGGCCGGTGCCCTGCTTTCCGGCATGGTCAACATGGATGCCTATGCCTACGGTTTTACCACCGAAAATACCCACTACGGGGCGACGCACAACCCGCATGATCTGGCGCGCATTGCTGGCGGCTCATCCGGCGGTTCGGCCGCCGCCGTGGCAGCGGGACTGGTGCCTTTCTCGCTGGGGACGGACACCAACGGCTCAATCCGCGTCCCGGCTTCCCTGTGTGGGATTTTTGGCCTGAAACCGACTTTTGGCCGCTTATCCCGCAGCGGCAGCCATCCGTTTGTCGCCAGCCTGGATCATATCGGTCCCTTTGCCCGTCGGGTGGACGATCTGGCCCTGGTTTACGATCTGCTGCAAGGGCACGACAGCACGGATGCCTTCCAGGCCGATCGCCCGCTGGCAGCCACCTTACCGCAGTTGAAAAACGGTGCACAGGATTTGCGCTGTGCCGTACTGGGCGGCTTCTTTTCGACCTGGTGTAATGATGATGCCCGCGCGGCGCAATTACAGGTGGCGCAGGCGTTACAGGCTCAGGACGACGTGGTAATCGCGGAGGCTGAGTTAGCGCGCTCGGCCGCCTTTATTATGACCGCCTCTGAAGGCGGCAATCATTACCTGCCTGCGCTGCGTCAGCAGCCCGACCTGTTTGAGCCCCATTCGCGTGAACGCCTGCTGGCTGGTGCGATGCTGCCCGCGGCATGGTATGTTCAGGCCCAGCGCTTCCGCCGCCACTTTCAGCAGCAGGTCGTCCCGCTGTTTGCGCAGTACGATGTGCTTATCGCCCCTGCCACGCCATGTAGCGCGCCGTTAATTGGTCAGGAAACGATTGCCATTAACGGGCAGAATCTGCCGACGAAGGCCAGCATGGGCATGCTGACGCAGCCGATCTCCTTCCTTGGACTTCCCGTCTGTACTGTGCCGATGACGACGGCGAGCGGTTTACCGATTGGCGTACAGTTAATTGGCGCCCCCTTTAACGAACAGGCTGTCTTACGCGCAGCCTGTGCCCTTGAACAACAAGGACTGACATTTTCGCCCACCCGCAGGGCAGGAGCACAATGAATACTGACGCGATTAATCTTCCCGAGGTGCTGAACGCCGTTACCGCCGCGTTCTACCGTTATGAAAAGGCGCTGACGGGCAACGACATTGCCGTCCTGGATGAGCTGTTCTGGCACGATCCGCGGACCGTGCGCTTAGGCGCTGGCGAGAACCTGTACGGCATCGATGAAATCCGCGCGTTTCGCGCGGCAAGACCGTCGGCGGGGCTGGACCGCACGCTGCGCAATACGGTGATCACCACGTTTGGTGACGCGTATGCGGTGTGCAGCACCGAATTTACCCGGGCGGGCACGGAGAAAATTGGCCGTCAGCAACAGACCTGGGTGAAGTTTCCGCAGGGCTGGCGCATCGTAGCAGCGCAGGTCAGTCTGGTGAGCTAAGCCCGGCGGAGCAGTCATATGTTAAGGCCGGGAGGCCTGAGTCTAACGCTTCACGCCGCGAAAGCGCTCAACTGCAACCCCTACGCCTTCCTACAGGGCGGCGAGCTCGCCTAACCAGGCGATCATTGCCTCTGCGCCAGGCTGGTTCAGCGTGCGATTCGGCCAGGCCAGATAATAGGGCTTGCTGAGCGGCAACGCGAGCGCATCAACAATGACCAGTTCGCCCCGGCCCAGCGCCTGGGCGATCATCCGGCGCTGTCCCAGCAGCACACCAGCGCCGGCCACGGCGGCATCAATCGCCAGCGAGGTCAGGTTAAAGGTCATGGCTGGTCGGGCTGCTGGCACAGCCATTCCTTTCGCCTCAAACCAGCCCGACCAGTCTGGCAAAAAGCGCCCTTCTTTGCCCCAGTCGAGATGAATCAGCGGCGCATGCCGTAACAGATCCTCGCGGGAAAAGGCGTCGATCAGCCGCGGGCTGGCGACCGGGAGCACCTCATCATGAAACAGATACGCTTTATTCAGTCTGGGATACGCCTCCTCGCCGAAACACATCACAAAGTCGGCCGGCGTTTGAGCAAAATCCACCTCCGCGTGCGTGCCATGTAAGGAAAGACTGACATCCGGACAGCGTTCACGCCAGCGGCACAGATGTGGCAACAGCCATTTCGACGCCAGCGCCGGCAGCGTGTAAAGCGTAAGCTGTGCAGCGGTCTCAGTGCGTCCTATGTTGCGCTGACCAAGCTGGAGAACCGCAAAGGCTTCCGTGACATAGCGAAGATACTGCTTGCCCGTCTCCGTCAGCATTACGCCCTGTTGCGTACGTAAAAACAGGACGCAGCCAAGATGATCTTCAAGCTGGCGAATTTGCTGGCTCACCGCCGCAGGGGTTAAGGCCAGCTGTGCCGCGGCCCTGGTCAGGCTGCCGGTTTCCGCAGCCACTTTAAATGACTGAATCACGTTGATTTTAGGCAAGCGCGATGGCGGGTTGGGCATTAAGCATTCCTTATCAGGGTATTAACGATTTATTGGTATTCAGCTGATGCCGGGCAGGCTAGTGTGACAATTCATTCATTATGAGACCGCGACGATGCCCAAAGCCCTGGTACGTACTGACTTACATCCTCTGACCGACCACGCCTGGCGTCAAGACTGTCGTAGGCAACTTAATCAACACGGCGCGCTGGTGTTGCGGCATTTTTTGCAGCCTGCCGCCCTTCAGGCCATCGTCGCAGAAGGCAATGCGCAGCGCGATCGGGCTTATTACACTGTCAGTCAGCACAACGTTTACCTGATGAAAACGGAGGCCGGCTTCAGCGACAGCCATCCACGCAACCGCGAAGTGAACAGCACCAAAGGGTGCATTACGGACGATATGATTGCAGCGGATTCCCCGCTGCGTCAGTTGTATGACGATGCGCTGTTTCAGTCTTTCTTATGCGAAGTGCTGGACGAAGAGGCGCTGTATCCCTACGCCGACCCGTTGTCTTCGATTAACCTGCACTATGCGCCACAGGGTAAAGAGCTGGGATGGCATTTTGACAACTCCTCGTTTGCCATCACGTTGCTGGTGCAGAAACCGCTGGGCGGTGGACGGTTTCAGTATGTGAAAGACCTGCGGGATGCTGATGCAGGCGAAATGAATTACGCGGGCGTGGCCGCCGTGCTCGATGAACAGCACGCCGTCGATGAACTGGCTATGGATGCCGGTGACCTGGTACTGTTTCGTGGGCGAAATTCACTGCATCGCGTGACGCCCACAGAAGGCGACGTCACGCGCATGCTGGCGTTGCTGGCCTACAATACCGCGCCCGGCATCGCCCTGTCGGAAACGGCCCGCCTGACGTTTTACGGCCGGTTGTAAACCGCACCCGCAAACGTTTTTGCCGATCATCTGGCCGCGCGGCGCGCTCCACCCTGCGTGGCTTTATTGGTGGACGTTACCGCCATCCACTGACGCAGGTTTTGTAGCATTGCCATACAGCGTTCAAGCTGTTCAAGACTGACAAACTCATCTGCTTTGTGTCCCTGTTCCATGCTTCCCGGCCCGCAGACCAGCGTGGCTACCCCAATCTCGTCAAATAATCCCCCTTCGGTGCCAAAGGCGACCGTAGCGAACTCGTTATGTCCGCTCCACTGCGCCAGCCAGCGGGCAAAGTCGGTCTGCGGATCGGTCAATAAGCCGGGGTAGTCGCTCAGTGGTTGAAAGGTAATGTTGCACAACGGTTCAGTGCGCTGCATTTCAGGCACCAGTTCTGCTTCGGCGAAGTGGCGTACGCTGTCATACAGCGCCTGAGCATCCGTACCAGGCAGCGTTCGCCACTCCATATCAAACTGGCAGGTCTCAGGAACAATATTCAGTGCTGTCCCGCCCTGAATCGTGCCAATCTGCAGCGTGCTGTAAGGCGGTTCAAACCGTTCGTCACGTTGCTGCTTTAACGCTTCTTCCTGCTGCAAAAGATGCGCAATTAACCGGGCGGCGTAGTGAACCGCATTCACGCCCTGATGCGTATAGGCAGAGTGGCAGGCGTGGCCCTGCACCCGACAGCGCACCGCCCGTTTTCCCTTATGTCCGTAAACCGGCTGCATGGCGGTCGGCTCACCCACAATACACATCGCCGGTTTTGCCGGTGAGGCATTGAGCATCGCCACCAGCGAGCGCACGCCCAGGCACCCCACCTCTTCGTCACAGGAAAACGCCAGATGCAAAGGCATGCGCAGGGGCTGCTGAAGAAACGCATCCAGCATGGCCAGCACGCAGGCAATAAAGCCTTTCATATCGGCGCTTCCCCGGCCGTAGTATCGTCCGTCACGTTCCGTCAGGGCGAAAGGCGGCACGGACCAGTTTTGCCCCTCAACCGGCACCACGTCCGTATGCCCTGACAGCATAACGCCGCCTTCGCCCTCCGGCCCCAGACGCGCATACAGATTGGCTTTTTTACCGCTGTCGTCATACAGCCACTGCGTCGTTATGCCTCTGTCAGTCAGGTAGTCGTCAATAAACTGGATCAGGGCCAGGTTTGACACCCGACTGGTTGTGTCAAAGGCCAGCAGGGAGGCCAGAAGCGCCCGTAACGTCTCATTCATCGCCGGGCACACCATAGGCCGGTGCCTCACGCGGATCCAGCGCGCGCGTGACATAGGCTTCCATCTGAGGTTCATAGGCAAGCCACAGTTGTGTCAACTGCCCGACAGGGTCGTGCCCGGTCCAGTCGATGCGCAGATCCACCAGCGGCCAGGGATAATCATCCACAAGTTTGAGCGCAGCTGAATGTAACGGCCCGGCTTCTCCGCCTGCCGCCACGCCGGCCTGAAGGGCGGCAAGCAGCCGACTGGCCAGTTCACCGGAGGCCGCTTCAAAGGCTGCGCACATGGATGCCGTTACGTCCTTGTTCGCCAGCATATTGCCTGCGGCGATACAGTTTTTTCCTTCGGCCATGCTCCAGATACCCAGCGTCTTGCTGCCACTGAAAAACGCCGTGTTACCCTGAATATCAATCGCGGCGACCTGGCGGTAATCACTGAATCTGTCGCCAGCCAGCGCCCGCTTTAGCGCCACGTTCAGATCGCTGCCCTGATCCAGATGCAACAGAATCTGCTGCCCCAGAGAGGGCAACGTAATATTCTGGCTGGATACGGCACCCACGCCGGCCTGGAGCCAAGGACAGCGCGCGCCTACCGCAATGCTGGATGAACTGATAGCGATGCCGAGCTGACCGGTTTCTTCACACCGTGCCGTCACTGATAAGGTCATTGGTCTGCTCCACGTTTCCAGTCATCCGGAATCACCGCAATGACATCAATTTCCATCAGCCATTGCGGCTGTGCCAGAGCCGAAATCACCAGCCCTGTTGAGACGGGGAAAACACCTTTTAGCCACTTTCCGACTTCCCGGTAAACCGGTTCGCGATAACGCGGGTCGACTATATACGTGGTGGTTTTGACAATATGCGACAGATCGCTCCCCGCCTCTTCCAGCAGTTGCTTCACATTTTTCATCGCCTGCGCCGCCTGCGCGGCCGGATCGCCCAGGCCAATCAGATTACCGTCGAAGTCAGTGCCGACCTGGCCGCGCAGGTACACTGTGTTACCTGCACGTACGGCCTGGCAAAGATCGTTGTCCAGCGTTTGATTAGGGTACGTTTCTTTGGTGTTAAACATCCGAATACGAGTATGGGTTGGCATAACAGCAGTCTCCTGGTTCAGTTTTCTGACGCGGCACGGTAATCCTGATACTGGCGCTGAATAGCAATATGGTCGGCAACATACTTTGCGTCATGCCACACGCCCCAGATAAACGAGGAGCCGCGGCGCGACTGCCAGGGCAGCCCGAGGAAATAGAGTCCGGACTCCGGGGAGACGCCGCGTTGATGGAGAGGTCTGTTTTTCTCGTCAAAGGCGTTAACCTTCAGCCAGGTATAATCCGTGGCATAGCCTGTCGCCCAGATGAGCGTCGTGATCCCTGCACGGACCAGATTGAGCGACTGCACGGGATGCGAGACGCTTTCCGGATCGGGCAGAAAGGTGCGTGCGGCCGGATCCTCGGGTAAATTCAGGCCATGGCGTTCAACCCAGGCATCGGCCGCATCCAGCAGGGATAAATAGTTTTCATCGCCTGCGGCAATGTTTTGCGCCAGATCGGGCTTAAAGGTCACGACCTCGCCGGAAAAGCGCTCCGTCAATCCGACCAGGTTGATGCCCTGCTCCGCCAGTTTGCGAAAGTCGACGGTATGCCCGCCGCGCGCGCCGCTGACCGCGATGGTGACGTGTTCTTTCCCCGGTTGGCTGGCTGCCGCATCCCACAGGCCAAGGACCCCTAACCACCAGCAAAAGTCCCGGTTGCGATAGCGGCGAGGCGGACGATCGTGGGGACCAACGGAGAGCCACACGTCTTTTCCTGCACGCTGAAGCTCATCGGCAATCTGCACCCCTGACGAGCCCGCGCCGATAACCAGCACACCACCTTCAGGCAGTTGTTGCGGGTTACGGTAGTCCGCCGAATGTAACTGGGTGAATCGCGTATCCGTGGGCGCAATGGCGGGAATCACAGGCTTCTGAAAAGGCCCTGTGGCGACGACTACGCGCCGGGCAACGATCGGACCAGCGGAGGTTGAGACGTCGAACCCGCTGCGCCCGACACGCGGTACCACGCTGATGACTTCGACGCCCGTTTTGACAGGCGCCTCGATGTGCTGCACATACGCTTCAAAATAGTCAGCGATCTGTTCTTTAGGCACAAAGCTGTCAGGATCCTGCCCCGGAAAAGTCATGCCGGGAAACCGATCGTGCCAGGCCGGGCCGTTGGCGACCAGCGAGTCCCAGCGCCGGGTCCGCCACGCTTCGGCAATACGATTTTTTTCCAGCACGCAATGCGGAATGCCGAGCCGCCCCAGGTGCTCGCTCATGGCGATGCCGGCCTGCCCTGCCCCAATCACCAGGGTATCTGTTTCTTGCTCTGATATTGTCATTCCATCATCCTCAAGCCCGACGTTTTAATGACGTGTTCCTGACACGCGCCAGCGCCAAGACTATTTGAGGCAGATGAATGGGTAAAATATTATAAAGCTAATATCTGAATAAGAAATTAATAAGCAGAAGATACGTGCCCGGTTATTAAAGCCACTCGGCGAATAAAGCGCGAAATTAGCCAATGTGATTTACCGCAAATACATTTCTTTTTCTTACCAAACAGCACGGTAATTGCGCGGCACTTTTTACACGGTGGGCCCCAACGCACTATTCTGGCAATAGTCCATAAAAAGTTTTGTCGGTCGCGTCGGTTCATTATGACTTAACCAGGCCATGATTAACGTCGAGGCTTCCATATCATCTTCAATATCAATCTGCGCCAGCTTTTCACCGTCATAAGTCACATCAGTGCAGGGGCGGGTGACCAGAACTGAAAACCCCAGCCCCTGTCCTACCATGCAACGCACCATTTCAATGGAGGGCGAACTGTAGGCTACCTGCGGGTGGTACCCTTTGCTTTTGAAAATATTGATGAAGTAATTCCTGCTGGGTACCGCATCCAGCAAAATCATAGGTTCCTGACTCAGCTCACGCAGCGTGACCAGGGATTTTTGTGCCAGTGGATGGTTTACCGGCAGGAGTGCGTAAGGTTTATGCGGGGCGTTTAACGTGGTTTTTTGAATGGTGTTATCCAGCTCGAGATCGTAGAGAAAAGCCAGATCAAAACGTCCGCGATGGAGTCCATGCATCAGTTCATGCTGCTCGCCGTCGTACAGTTCAATGGTAATATCCGGATAGTGTTTTTTAAACCCGGCTATCAGTTTGGGCATATACAGCGGCGCCGCAGATTCAAAACATCCCACCGCAATCGTGCCTGAAATCAGGGTGTTATCTGCACGTGAGTTTTGCTCAAACTCGTGTGTCAGACGTAGCAGCTCCTGCGCCTTTTCGTAAAAACGGCGGCCGCCAGGCGTCAGCGAAACACCCTGTGCGTGATGGCGGATGAGCAGTTGCTGATCGAAGGCGTCCTCCAGGTTTTTGATGGAAACGGAAATGGAGGGCTGGGCGATATGCAACTGACGCGAGGCTTCCGCAATGCTTTCCGTCTCCACCACGGCGACGAAATATCTGAGCTGTTTAAGTGTAAAGCGACTCATGGCGTTACCTCTGTTTTTTATGGTCAGCAAGACACCTTGCTTCGTTCAGGCCTAAGCAGCACTGCAAATGCTGTGCCACTTACCTGCCCGTTCCACCTGAACGCCGTTTATGTATTAACGCCATTCCACCTGTTTTTTTACGTCTGGCAGAAACGTAATCATCAAAAAGAAATTGCACCAATAACTCTCACCCTGCGTCGCAATGATCAGCGTGCTGCCCTAAATAAGCGCAAACAGGGAAAGAATACGTTAATTATTGCCCTGCACTGTTAAAAAGACACCGTTTAAAAAGGGATATAACAGTTGGATAGTTTTTTTAAAATCAGAAGCCAGCAAATTACTAATTGCTATCGTTCCCGTCCTGCCGCCATAGTGAATTACAGAATTATTCACCCCTTCTGTTTAATGTGAGCAAGCCCATGACATTTAACTGGAACTATATGTTCAGTCTGTTTAGCGACGCTAATTTTTGGCTGGCGACATGGACTGTCATCAAACTGAGCCTGCTGACCTGGGGAACGAGCATTATTGCGGGATTTATCCTGGCGCTGGCCAAGCAGTCGCGCCATCCCTTATTGACGCTGCCGGCCCGGTTTTATATCTGGCTCTTTCGCAGCCTGCCTTTGCTGGTGCTGCTGATCTTTGTTTATAACCTGCCTCAGGCATTGCCCGCCACGTCGACGGTACTGAGCGATCCATTCTGGGCAGGATTTATTGCGCTGACCATGTGTGAAAGCGCCTATATCGCAGAGATTCACCGTGGCGGGCTGCTGGCGATTCCCAAAGGCCAGAGCGAGGCTGCCCGGGCACTGGGATTACGCTATGCAGGCATTCAGTGGCGCATCATTATCCCGCAGGCACTGCGTGTGGCCTTACCGGCACTGGCGAATGAATACATCGCGATCGTGAAGCTGACGTCACTGGTCTCTGTTATCTCGCTTACCGAAATTTTGATGGTCGGCCAGCGACTCTACTCGCAAAACTTTCTGGTCATGGAAACCATGGCGGCGGTGGCCTTCTATTACGTGCTGATCGTTACCGTCTTTGACTTCCTGCTGAAACAGCTGGAGCGCTATCTGGACGTGACACAACGCCAACCGTCCGGCAAACCTGATGCACATCTTTTCGAACTCGCACAACGCGCAGCGGTGAACCCTGTCCGTCAGGCGTTTCACGCCAGCGGACCAGCGTTGCAGGCCCTGCGTCTGCACAAGGCTTACAACAATGTTGAAGTGCTGGGCGCCGTTAACCTGCAGATCCATCCTGGCGAAGTGGTTTCCGTAATCGGGCCTTCAGGTTCAGGAAAAACTACGCTGATTCGCCTGCTTAATGGTCTGGAGCAGATCGATAACGGTGAAATTCGTATTAACGGAAAACCCTTTATTCATCTCAGTCAGCAGGGAGAGCAACGCAAGCCACGCTTCGTTGAGCATGCAGAGCATCGTCTTAATATCGGGATGGTCTTTCAGAGCTTTAATTTGTTCAGTCATCTCAGCGTTATGGACAACCTGTTGCTGGCGCCTCGCTATCACAAGCTCGCGCCTGCCGCGGTATTAAAACAGCAGGCTGCTGCGCTGCTTTTTAAAGTCGGCATGCTCGACCATGCGTGGAAGTACCCTCATCAGCTCTCCGGCGGTCAGCAGCAACGCGTGGCTATCGCACGTGCCTTGATGATGCGTCCGCAAATCATGCTGTTCGATGAACCCACCTCTGCACTGGATCCCGAAAAAGTGAATGAAGTGCTTCAGGTCATTGAAGCCCTGGCAAGCGAGGGCATCACCATGGTGATCGTGACTCATGAGATGAACTTCGCCTTCAAGGTGTCTGACCGGATTGTCTTTATGGAAAAAGGACGCGTGGTCTGTGACGACGCGCCGCAGGCTCTACGCGATGGCCAGCATCCGCGCGTGGAAGCTTTTCTGAAGGATGTCTCGCTGGCGTAACGATGTATTAATCACGAGGGCACGACCATGATTGAACAGTGGCAGGTAGATCAGTATCACCAGCAGGGATTTCTGGTAGTTGAAAATGTCCTGACAAGCGATGAAATCGCAGCGCTACAACACGACTTTGACCAGTGGGTTGAGGAAAGCCGCAGCCAGAATGCGCCCTGGGGCGATACGCAGGATGGACGTCCGCGTTTCGATATTGAGAGCGATCACCGTGCCGATCATCCTTCTTTGCGCCGCGTCAGCTCACCGAACGATATCTCTGCCGCCTATCGCCATGCGGCACTGCAGTCACGTATGGCGCAGATTGCCGGACAGTTAATCGGGGGCAGCGGTGCACGCTATCATCACAGTAAGATCAACTCGAAACTGCCCCATACCGCAACGAAAGTGGAGTGGCACCAGGATTTCCTGTTCACCCCGCACAGCAACGACGATATCGTGACCGCGCTGCTGATGGTCAGTGAGGTCACACCGGAAAATGGTCCGCTGAACGTGGTGCCGGGCAGCCATCAGGGGCCGCTTTATTCACACTGGCAGGGTGGCCGCTTTACCGGTGCCGTTGATCCCGCAGTGGTGAAAGAACAGTGCCAGCAACCTACCGCCTGTTTTGGTCCCTCGGGTTCTGTGTGCTTTATGCATACCCGACTGCTGCACGCCTCCAGTCCCAATGAAACCGAATGGCCGCGCACACTGTTTATCGCCGTGTACGCCGCTGAAGATGCACTGCCGTTCGGTGAAAACCCGTTACCCAGCCCGGATGCGGGCACGCTGGTTTACGGTGAGGAGAGCGGCATGATCCGCAGCACCGCAAACGCCTTCCGCCTGCCGCAGAAACCGCGCGGTGCTTCGTTTTTTGTTCAACAGGCCGGTAAAGATCTTGCCAACGTCTGATGGCATTTTTCAGAGAGAGAATAATGATGAAAACCTACGTGTTAAGTCTGCTTGCCGCAGGCGCTGTACTGGCGTCCTTTAACGCCTCAGCCTTTTTACAACCCGGCAAAATTATCGCCGGATCGGATATGACCTTCTTTCCGTATGAGTACATGAAGGATAATAAACCCGCCGGCTTTGACATTGAGTTTCTTGATGGTCTGGCCAAAGTGATGGGCCGTCAGGCCGTTAACATTGATACCCGTTTCCCTAATCTGATTACCGGCTTGCAGAGTAACCGGTTTGATATGACTAATTCGTCGATGTACATCACCGCCGATCGCATGAAAGTGATCGACATGATTCCCTATCTGAAAAGCGGCGAAGCTATCCTGTCGTTGAAGGGAAGCGATTACCAACCCAAAACGCCTGAAGATTTCTGCGGCCATAAAATCGGTTCGATGGGCGCCACGTCGTGGTTGCAGCAGTTACACAAACTGTCTGACGACTACTGTGTGAAAAACGGTAACCCCCCCATCGCGATTAGCGAATATTCGACCGATCCGCAGACAACGCAGGCGATGCTCTCCCATGCGGTCGAAGCACAGATTACCGATGCCGCCGTGGCGCGTGGCGTGGTGCAAAAGCTGGGCGACCGTATTCAGATTTCCTCCACGACACTTATCTATCCGGTGTTAAACGGTTTTGGCGTGAAGAAGGACAATACAGAGGTGAAAAAAGCCCTGGTCGCTGCGCTGGCTACGTTCAGTAAAACGCCTGAATATGCCGCGCTGCTCAAAAAATACCATTTTGAAGCGCCAACAGCCGACGATCTCAACACCCTGATGCCAAAACCTTAATCTCAAACGCGTGCCCGTCACGCGTTCATTTTCAGGAGGGAATATGGCGCTTTCTTTTGAAGAGCAGACCCGTATCGATCTGGCGGCGGCCTTTCGCATTATTGCCCACCTGGGCATGCATGAGGCGGTAGCGAACCATTTCAGTGCCGCCGTTTCACCGGATGGTAAGCAGTTTCTGATGAACCCAAAGTGGAAACACTTTTCACGGCTTCGCGCCAGCGACCTGCTGCTGCTTAATGCAGACGATGCCGCCTGTGGAGAGCGGGACGATGTAGACGCCACCGCCTGGTCGATCCATGGGCAAATTCATCAGCGGCTGCCAGAAACCCGGGTCGTGATGCATCTGCATCCGGTTTACACCACCAGCGTCGCCTGTCTGGCGCAGCCACACATTCCGCCTGTCGATCAAAACAGTGCGCGCTACTTCAACCGTATCGCGGTGGATACCCTGTACGGGGGCATGGCAGACACTCAGGAGGAAGGCGCCCGACTGGCCAGCCTGCTGACCGATAAGCGTCGTCTGTTGATGGGTAATCACGGCGTTATGGTTACCGCCCAGACGGTGGGCGAGGCCTATGATGATATCTGGACACTGGAGCGGGCCTGCCAGATTCTGGTCACCGCCTGGTCTACCGGGCAACCGTTGAAGGTGCTGAGCGACGAGGTCGCGGAAAAAACGGCCCGTGACTGGGAAGGCATCCCCGACTTCTCTCTGCGGCATTTCGAAGAGATGAAGCAGTTGATGATTGAGGCCGATCCCACGTTATGTGACTGAGTGGGGCCGTGCGGACGACAATGCCGGAAACCGGGGCAGCGCGTGGCGACATCCTTTTGCCGTCACGCGCTTGCCGCCGGGAGATTACGCCTCTGGCGCGGGGTAGGTTTTTATCCAGTGATCGGCAATCTGCTGCCGGGTGCAAATCCACACATCTTTATGCTGCTGAATGTGGTCGAGGAAATTTTGCAAGGCGCGGAATTTTCCCGGGCGACCTAACAGGCGGCAGTGCATCCCCACCGACATCATTTTGGGCGCGGTTTCGCCTTCTTCATACAGCACGTCGAACGTATCGCGCAGATAGGTAAAGAACTGCTCTGCGGTATTGAAACCCTGGGGCGAGGCAAAGCGCATATCGTTGCATTCCAGCGTGTAAGGAATGATCAGATGGGGTTTTACCGTACCGTCCTGACAGGTGACCTGAGTCCAGAATGGCAAATCATCACCATAATAGTCGCTGTCATAACTGAAGCCGCCCTGTTCCACCACCAGCCGCCGCGTATTGGGGCTGTCGCGTCCGGTGTACCAGCCTGTGGGCGCTTTGCCAAACAGGTCCGTTAACACATCCACCGCCTGCTGCATGTGCTGACGTTCGGTTTTAGCATCAATGCCCTGATAGTGAATCCAGCGCCAGCCGTGGCTGACCACGTCATACTGCGCCTGTTTGATGGCGTCCACGATGTCCGGGTGGCGCGCCAACGCCATCGCGACGCCAAACACGGTCAGGGGCAGTCCGCGCTTCTGAAACTCATTGTGAATGCGCCAGAAACCGGCGCGGGATCCATACTCGTACAGGGATTCCATCGACATATGCCGATCCGGATAACTGGCCGCCCCAATGATGTCAGACAGGAACTGTTCTGAACCCGTGTCGCCGTGCAAAACGTTGTTTTCTGCCCCTTCCTCATAGTTGAGTACAAACTGCACCGCGACGCGCGCTTTCTTTGGCCAGCGCGCATGTGGAGGCTTTCCACCGTAACCGATCAGGTCACGCGGGTAATTCTTATTGAAGCTGTAGGTTTTTTTATCCTGGCTTTCAGTCATCACTTGCATCCTGTCGTTGAACGGGAACATCTGCTTAGTTTAGGTGCTGAAAGACACCTGAGAGCGGTTTATGTAGCGGATAAGCTAAATCGCCTTGTTTACTGGTGCCAAAACCCAGCGCCACCAGCGATTCCACCATCTTGACGGCGGCGCTGACGCCATCAATCACCGGCATCTCCAGCTCTTTTGTCAGCGACGCGGCCAGCGTTGCCATGCCCCCACAGCCTAAAACAATGGCGCCACAGCCATCTTCCCGCTTTGCCTGGATACAGCGCTGGCGCACTTTCTCCTGCGCCACGCCGCTGCCGTCTTCCAGCGCCAGCACGGGTAAATCAATAGCATGTAAAGCAGCACAATGGTGCGTAAAACCGTACTGCTGAAGTAAATGGCGTGCGATGACCAGCGTGCGGGGCAACGTCGTGACAATTGAAAAACGCGTTGCCACCAATGTGGCGGTATGCATGGCCGCCTCCGCGATACCGATGACCGGCCCGCTGGCCAGTTCGCGTGCCGCCAGCAAGCCAGGATCGCCAAAACAGGCAATCACATGGCCACTGACGCCCTGCGCTTTGCCGAGCTTCACCTGTTCCAGCACGCCGATCGCCGCTATCGCCTCATCAAAATGCCCTTCAATCGACGGCACGCCCTGCGAAGGGCAAACGGCAATAATGTCCGTTCCAGGTGCGGCCACCGCGCGGGCCGCATGACCGATGGTTTCGGTCATCGCCTGGCTGGTATTGGGATTGATAACCTGAATCAGGCTCATGATACGGCTCCTTTATGCCCGGCAAACAGTCGGGAAAAATCCGGTAGTGTTTCGCCTCCGCGCTCAAAATGGAGGCTGGCAACGATGTGTTCAAAATGGTGCTGCAGCGAGGCGGTCAGTGACACCAGGTCTTTTTCCCGGAGTCGCTGGAGTAACTGGCCGTGATCGTCACAGCGACAACCGCGCTGCCAGGGCGCGCCCCAGGTGGCAATCACCAGCGACGATCGCTGGGCCAGTTGCGTCACCAAATCCGTTAATACCTGATTGCCCGAAATCGCCTGCAACTGGATATGAAAGGCCGCGGACAGACGAATCGCCGCCGGCCCGTCATGCCGGGCAATCGCCTCTTTTTCCTGCTCAACCAGGGCCGTGAGCCCGGCCAGGTGCGGTGCCTGCAGATGTTCCAGCACCGCAGAAAGATTGCCGCACTCAAGCAGGCTTCGGGTGCGGAAAATATCCCGCGCTTCCTCCACGCCCGGTGTGGCGACATGTGCACCACGTTTGGGCGTGAGCGTGATCATTTGCACCGCAGCAAGGCGCTGCAAGACCTTACGGATGCCCGTGCGGCTCACGCCAAAGACCTCTGAAAGCGCTTCTTCCGGCAATTTGCTGCCGGGCGGCAGTTGATGTTCGACAATGGCGTTCATTAACGCCTGATAGATAGGTTCATCTTTATCATGCAGCTCGGCCGCCGTTCTCTGGCCTGTTTCACTCTTCATCACCCGCTCCGGTAAACATCATTGCATCACTTATCGTATACGTGAAAAATAAATTTTGTATACAAAAAACAAATCTGGCCTGGATCCTGCAATGTGATTTCACAAGGTTATTTTATTCATGTCTTTGAGAGGAGCAGGTTTCATGCCAAATCATTCAACGGTGGGTAACACATCGGCCTCTGAAGCCGGAAAAGCATACAGTCCGAAGCTATGTAATGCTGACCTGGCGCCTACCCGCCATCAAAACTGGTCGTGGTACAACATCTTTTCCTTCTGGATGTCGGATGTGCACAGCATGGGCGGCTACGTGGTCGCGGCAAGCTTCTTCACATTAGGGCTGGCCAGCTGGCAGGTGCTGCTGTGTTTGCTGGCAGGGATCTGTATTGTTCAGCTCTGCGCCAACCTGGTCGCTAAACCCAGCCAGATGGCCGGCGTGCCTTATGCGGTCATTTGCCGCCAGGCATTCGGTGTCTTTGGCGCCAATATTCCGGCGGTGATCCGCGGCCTGATTGCGTTTGCCTGGTACGGTATTCAGACCTGGCTGGCGGCGAATGCGCTGATGCTGGTGCTGCTGAAGTTTTATCCGTCGCTGGAAAGCCTGACGCACAGCCACTGGCTTGGCTTATCGCAACTGGGCTGGTACTGCTTTGGCGTGATGTGGGTTCTGCAGGCGATGGTGTTCTGGCACGGCATGAGTGCGATTAAGCGCTTTATTGATATCGCTGGTCCCGCCGTTTACGTCGTCATGCTGGCACTGGCGGGCTGGATTGTATACAAAACCGGATTCGACGGTATTTCGTTTACGCTGGCCAGCAAATCGCTGTCCGTCGGTGAACAAACCTGGCAGATGATTACGGCAACGGCACTGGTCGTGTCTTACTTCTCAGGCCCGCTGCTGAACTTTGGTGACTTTTCTCGCTACGGCAAAAGCATGAGTGAGGTTCGCCGGGGTAACCGCTGGGGACTGCCGTTCAATTTCCTGCTGTTCTCCATCGTGACCGTTGTGATTGTATCGGGTACGCAGTCCTTGTTTGGCAAAATGATCACCGATCCTATCGAAACCGTGAGCATGGTTGGCAGCGATTTAGCCGTGGCGATTGGCTTACTGACCATGATCACCGCGACGATTGGCATCAACATCGTGGCGAACTTCGTGTCTCCTGCTTTCGATTTTTCTAACTGCTCGCCTCAGAAAATCAGTTTTCGTACCGGGGGGATGATTGCAGCGGTGGGTTCGGTCCTGCTCACGCCGTGGAATTTGTTCCAGTCGCCTGAACTGATTCACTATACGCTGGACGTACTGGGTTCGTTTATCGGGCCTTTGTTTGGCATTCTGTTAGCCGATTTTTACCTGATCAAAGGCGGCCGTATTTCTGTGGACGATCTGTTCGATGCCACACCGCAGGGGCGCTACTGGTATCGCGGTGGATTTAACCCGAAAGCCATTGTCGCCCTGCTGCCCTCGGTCGCTATTTGTCTGGTGATTAGCTTTATCCCTTCTCTGCATCAGGTCGCCAACTTTAGCTGGTTTATCGGCGTGGCGCTGGCGGCGAGCTGCTACTGGCTGGTGGCGCGGGAAAAACAGGTTGCAGGAAAACATACGACAATCCCGTCGGGTGCCGTCGCGATGCAGAAAGACTGATTCACGCTTACTGTCAGTCAGTCCGTTTCTTTGAGGACTGGCTGCGGGAACGTCGTTCTTACCCTGCCTTTATGGGGCATTTATTGGGTGCGACGGGCATCAGATCAAAATACGGGATAACACTGAACGTGACGGGAAAACCGGCTGTTGGGAGGAAGACGAGAAACGTCCAGAGCCAGAAAGCAAAAACGCCATGCTGATAACCAGCATGGCGTCAAAATTTGGCGGAACGGACGGGGCTCGAACCCGCGACCCCCTGCGTGACAGGCAGGTATTCTAACCAACTGAACTACCGCTCCGCGCTTTGTTCCCCGTCGGGAACGAGGCGCATATTAATCACATCATTACTCGCCGTCAACGGTTTTCCCCCTGCCCGCTTCCGTTTGCTGCTATTTTCGCCCCGATGTTGATTTTACACACAAATCTTTGCGACTCAGGCGCGCCAGAGGCAACTGCCCCCCTTCTTCATGATCAGATCCAGCCGTGATTCGTGATGACTGATTTCCTCATCACTGGCGGTGACCACGCGCAATCCTGATGTGGGCCGAACGATGCGCTGAATGCCTTCGCTCTGCTGCTGACGCGAGCGATCCTCTTCCGACGAGAAAGACAAGGACGTTTGTCCGCCCGTCATGGTTAAAAAGACTTCGGCCAGGATCTCGGCATCGAGCAGTGCGCCGTGCAACGTACGCTTACTGTTGTCTATCTCATAACGTGAACACAGCGCGTCGAGGCTGTTGCGCTTACCGGGGAACATACGGCGCGCCATCGCCAGGCTGTCAGTAATCTTGCAGAAGGTTTCCGTTTTTTCGATGCCGCGCTCAAGCTTGCTGAACTCATAATCCATAAAGCCGATATCAAACGAGGCATTATGAATAACAAGTTCTGCACCACGGATGTAGTCAAGAAACTCATCGGCAATCTCACTGAAGGTCGGTTTATCCAGCAGAAACTCATCGGCAATACCGTGAACGCCAAACGCTTCCGGGTCGACCAGCCGATCGGGCTTGAGATACATGTGGAAGTTGTTCCCTGTCAGGCGACGGTTCACCACTTCAACGGCACCGATCTCAATGATGCGGTGACCTTCATAATGCACCCCGATCATATTCATACCGGTGGTTTCAGTATCGAGAACGATTTGGCGGTTATTTGCAGTGCTCATAGGGCTCGTTTTATGTCAGACTTGGCGTTTTGTCAGAAGGAAGTCTACCAGAGATGCGCAAACAGGTAGAAATTTATACCGATGGTTCCTGCCTCGGCAACCCGGGCCCGGGGGGTTATGGCGCAATTTTGCGTTATGGGCAACATGAAAAAACATTTAGCGCCGGTTACCGCCTGACGACCAATAATCGCATGGAACTGATGGCGGCTATCGTCTCGCTGGAAGCCCTGAAACAACCCTGTGACGTGGTATTGAGTACCGACAGTCAGTATGTGCGCCAGGGCATTACGCAATGGATTCATAACTGGAAAAAACGCGGCTGGAAAACAGCCGATAAGAAGCCGGTTAAGAACGTCGATCTGTGGCAACGGCTTGATACTGCGCTCAGCACCCATCAGATTCAATGGGAGTGGGTTAAAGGCCATGCGGGCCACCCGGAGAATGAACGCTGCGATGAACTGGCACGCCATGCCGCAAACCATCCGGCTTTTGATGATATCGGCTATCAACCAGAATCCTGATCGTTGACGTGTCTGAACTGCCGTGTCGCATTCACAGGCTGCGGCAGGGGCCTTTTGCTCAGACTCATCCTTGCCTTGGTCGGCGTGAGGGGGAAACTGCGCTTACGCGCAACGACGATATTCAGGCACCCCAAAGCAGGTAAGTGAGCGCTGATCATTCTGCCGCCCTGCCGGTGCCAGGGCAACACCTGAAAACGCGTACGAAAGACCACTTCATAATTCAGCAATCCCAGCCAGTCCAGTAATCGCATCTGGCTGAACATGCGCCCGCTCCAGGGCGCTTTACGCTGTATTCCGGGTACTATTTTACTGATACCCAGCAGACTGAACGGATTGAAGCCGCTGATTATCATCCAGCCATCATCGATCAATACCCGGTCCACTTCCCGCAATACCCGGTGGGGATCCTGACTCCAGGATAACGTATGGGCCAGTAAACAGGCATCGACAGACTTGGCTTCGAACGGGAGCTGGGTGGGATGCGCCAGGACCTGTAAGCCTTCACCTTCGACACCTACGCTGACCTGATGGGAAATCGCGCACTGTTCCGTATTGATTTCTGCGCTGAGGTTGCCAAGCTTAAGCATATGAAAGCCATAAAGCTTTCCGAGGTAAGGCTGAAGTTGCTGCGTCAGGGCATCGCGAAAGTAAATGCCCCATGGCATATCGTGCCATGAGCGTGGGGCGTTCAGGATTTGGCGTGTCTTGGCGGGCTTCATGCTTTACCATTTTCCTTTTAACGACCAGCGAGAGGTATTTATGAATCTTACCAGCATTCCTGCACTGCAAGATAACTACATCTGGACGTTAACAGATGACGAAGGAAAATGCCTGATTTTTGACCCGGGTGAAGCCCAGCCGGTTCTGGAGAAAATTCAGGCCAATGGCTGGCAGCCTGTCGCCATTTTGCTGACGCATCATCACAACGATCATGTCGGTGGCGTGAAAACGCTCTGTGAACATTTTCCCGAGATTGCCGTTTACGGTCCGCAGGAAACGGCAGATAAAGGGGCAAAAACATGCGTGCGTGAAGGAGATAACGTTGACGTTTTGGGCCTGTCATTCGCGGTCATCGCTACGCCGGGGCACACTTTAGGACATATCTCATATTACAGTGCACCTTATCTTTTTTGTGGAGATACGATGTTCTCAGGTGGTTGCGGACGGCTTTTCGAAGGCACCCCCGAGCAAATGTACCAATCCTTTCAAAAGCTTAACTCGCTCCCGGAAGACACATTGGTGTGCTGTGCGCATGAATATACTTTATCCAATTTGAAGTTTGCTGCCGCAATTTTACCCCACGATCCGCAAATAACGGCTGAATACCATAAAATTAAGGACTTACGGGCCGAAAACCGCATTACTTTACCTACAAAACTGGCCCATGAGCGTGTAATAAATTTATTTCTCCGAACGCAAGATCCTGATTTACAACGCGCTTTAAACGTTGATGCTGGGGTTGGGCCCGTATGGCAAACATTTGCTGTTCTACGCGAGAAGAAAGACGCTTTTTGATTTTTCGGGTTGTGTTGTGAAGGACCGTCACGTATAGTTGCTCGTCTTTTAAGCGAACTATTGACACACACATGAAGGCTAAAGCGATATTATTCGCCTCGGTCTTGCTGGTAGGATGTCAGGCATCACGGAATGACGCCAATATCCCCGAACAGCATGCCCAGAGTCTGTCTTCAGCTGGTCAAAGTGAAAATGGAAAATACGGTGATCGACTTTTATCGCCGCGATGGCAGGAAGATGGAACTGGCCTCGCAGAAGATAATGATCTCTGGCGTTTCATTAGTGACGAGTTGAAGATGGGGATTCCGGAAAACGCCCGGATCCGCGAACAGAAATTAAAGTTTTTAAAAAATAAGAGCTATCTCCACGATGTAACATTACGGGCAGAGCCGTACATGTACTGGATAGTCGAGCAGATTAAGAAACGTAATATGCCGATGGAACTGGTACTGCTACCCATAGTGGAGAGCGCTTTTGATCCTCACGCAACGTCATCTGCAAATGCCGCTGGCATCTGGCAGATCGTTGGGAGTACGGGTCGAAACTATGGTTTAAAACAGAACCGTTACTACGATGGTCGTCGCGATGTTGTCGCCTCAACGAAAGTAGCACTGGATATGATGCAGCGTCTTAATACGATGTTTGGTGGTGACTGGCTTTTGACAGTGGCGGCTTACAACAGCGGAGAAGGACGGGTACTCAAAGCGATTAAACAGAACAAGGCGCGCGGTAAGCCTACCGACTTCTGGCATCTTTCGCTTCCACGTGAAACCACGGTTTATGTACCAAAAATGTTGGCCTTGAGCGAGTTGCTTAAGCACAACAAGCGTTACGGTATCAAACTGCCGACGCCTGACGAAAACCGTGCTCTGGCACGCGTTGAAGTAGGTCAGCAGATAAAACTGACGCAGGCCGCAGAAATGGCGGGGATGTCGCTCACCAAGTTAAAGAGCTTCAATACCGGTTATAAAGGCGGCGCAACAGCACCCAATGGGCCACATTACATTCTGGTGCCGAAGTCTAACGTCGCAAAGCTGCGTGATTCACTGGCTTCCGGTGATATCTCTGCCGTGCAGCCCACACAACTGGCGAAAGCCAGCAATGAGGGGGGCTACAAAGTGCGAAGCGGCGATACCTTATCCGGTATTGCGAATAAGTTAGGCGTCAGCGTGGCCGCACTGAAGCAGCAAAATAACCTGCGCAGTGCCAGTATTCGTCCCGGTCAGTTACTGACTGTGGGTTCGAATGGCACGAGCCTGGCGGATAATAGCAACAGCATCACCTATCGCGTTCGTAAGGGTGATTCTCTTGACAGTATCGCCCGTCGTCACGGCGTTAACATCAAAGACGTGATGCGCTGGAACAGTGTTGTGAGTAACGCAAAAGATATTCAGCCTGGTGACGAGCTCACGTTGTTCGTTAAGAATAACGCAACACCAGATACCTGATACGTTGAAAAGGCTGACATTTGTCAGCCTTTTTTCTTGTTTGATTCTACATCCTGCCCGTGACCACGTTCTCTCTGCCCTTTCCTGCCTGATGTCACCTTTATCGTCTGGTACTGAACTCAACCAAAAGCGGGTTATGGTCGGATGCCTGCGTCACCAGAACCGAGGCTTCACTGACGTGTATATCGCGATAAAAAACGAAATCTAAAGGTCTGCCAAAGGCTTTACGTCGGTGATCGGCGGTAAACATCACCTCTTCCAGTTTCATCTGATGCGCAAAGCGATAGAGGGCGTTAATGCGCTGGCGGCTCCAGGCGTTGAAGTCGCCCGCCATAATGACAGGCCCGCGATGATGGATAATCTGTTCGCCAATGGGGCCGAGCTGCTTGCTGTAAACATCCACGCCCAGGCTAAAATTTACCGCGTGGATGTTCACCACCATCAGCATCTCGCCCGTGGGAAGCGGATACGCTGTGACTAAGGCGGATTTTGAGAGCCTTAACAGGGGTTCTCGCTCGCGCAGGGGGCAACAATAAACAGGGTGAGCAGAAGCTAACGTCATGACGCCAGAGGGGTGCTGAGGCAGCACTAAAGCCGGAACCTGATCGGCCGCCAGATAGTTACTGGTCGCAAAGCGGATTAGCTCGGGCGTCGTCTGCGCTTCCTGAAGCAGAACCAGATGGGCATCCTTACCAAACCCTTCCAGCACGGACATCCAGTCAGCGCGCTGCTGCTTAAAGATATTCCATACTAATACTTTCAAAGTGGGATCGGCGGGCAGTGGCTCACCCGGTGGCAGTGCCTGGCCGAGATGAAACATGGCACCCGGAGGAAAGATCCTTTCCGCTGGCTGTCCGGCTACATATCTCATCGCATAGGTTTTTTTGCGCACTGTCCCGCCTGGCTAATCATTCAGAAATTCATGTCACTTATCTGTTATAGGGATTTTAGTACGCAGTTTCAATCGATGCCGACGATTGTTCGAGACCGCCCTCCCACTTTATTGTCGTCACGAATGGCGTAATCCGGCCTGTGCAGACCGTTTCTTCCACTAAAAAGATAACCGGCCTGACGGAAAGGCGCTTTCGTCTTCTTTAGCCCGCTTTACCAAAAAGCCATCCGCGCCAAGGGGGTAAACGGCAGGCTGTGCTTTAATTAGCGGTATATGGCCTCAGGCGCTATTTCACGTGAAGGAAACAATGAAGGCATCTTCTGAAGAACTCAAAGTATTTGTCAGCGTGGTTGAAAACGGGAGCTTCAGCCGCGCGGCGGACACCTTGCAGATGGCCAATTCCGCCGTCAGCCGCACGATCAAAAAACTGGAAAATAAACTCGGACTGGCTTTACTGACGCGCACCACACGCAATCTTGCGTTAACGCAGGAAGGAGAACGTTATTTCCAGCAGGTTCAGCATTTTCTTCAGGTGATGACGGCCGCAGAAGACGCGTTGATAGAGAGCCGTCATGCGCCCAAGGGATTGTTACGTATTGATGCCGCCACTCCTGTCATACTGCATCTCCTGATGCCCATGATAAAAGCCTTTCGGGAGCGCTATCCCGAGATTGCCCTTTCACTGATTTCATCTGAAAACTTTATTAATCTCATCGAGCGTAAAGTCGATGTGGCGATTCGGGCAGGCAGCCTTACCGATTCAGGCCTGCGGGCACGACTGCTGTTCACCAGCTATCGCCGCTTTATTGCCTCTCCCGGGTATCTGGAGAAATATGGTATTCCTGCGCGCGCAGCCGATCTGGATAATCATCAGTGTCTCGGTTTTATTGATGCGCCACGTCTTAACCGCTGGCCAATCGCCTGTGACGATGGGGAACTTTACACCATCCGTTCGGAACTGGATTCTAACAGCGGAGAAACCATCAAGCAGCTTTGTCTGGACGGTAATGGGATTGCCTGCCTTTCTGATTATATGGTGCATAAAGAGATCGCTGACGGAAGTCTGGTGGAGATCCTGGCCGATCAACGTTTACCGGTAGAGATGCCGTTCAATGCTGTCTATTACAGCGATCTTGGCGTAAGCCAGCGCGTGCGTGCCTTTATTGATTTTTTAAGCGAATGGGTAGTAGAGCAACCCTGGCATATACAGGCTCAGTTACAGCCGTACACCCACACCTGAAAGCAGTAACTTCCCTCCCCCAAACTGTTTAAACATCATCTTCTGATGACGTTTACAGCGCAAATCCAGCCTCGTTTGCAGCCGTTCTGCGTCCCTGAAAGCGCAGGAGGGCGTAAGCGAATACGGCGTCGTGAGAATGACCGCCTGATAGTGTAGTGCAAAGAGGGTGAGGTGAAGCCGGACCTTCAATACGCCTGTTTTGAGCGCCAGTCGAGGACAGACCGGAATGTCAGCAGGAAGATTATGCAGCCGGGAGAGTACGCGGAGGTAATGTCTTTTATATTAAGGAAAGGACTGAGTAGCACGCCAATGCGCGATCAATAAGCTGTGAAGTGATTGCCCTGGGCTGGTTGCCGTAGAAATGGAAAAAGCCCTGACCGTTAAGTCAGGGCTTTCCAATTAAGTGGCGGAACGGACGGGGCTCGAACCCGCGACCCCCTGCGTGACAGGCAGGTATTCTAACCAACTGAACTACCGCTCCACCGATTCTGTACTGATCGCAGAAAAACGTTCTGCTGTCAGGTGT
>Ga0157363_1000173_pt1 | contig 49534 bp, 49 predicted proteins | sample AttsexASBM1_FD_111477 | JGI IMG/M metagenome (GOLD analysis project Ga0157363, IMG submission 111477) | Fungus gardens microbial communities from leaf cutter ant in Ribeirão Preto, State of São Paulo, Brazil - Atta sexdens ASBM1 | ecosystem: Host-associated > Fungi > Mycelium > Unclassified ... | reverse complement strand
GCGAAAACGCTCATTTTTTTGAAGCAGCACACAACTTTTGATTTCGCTATTTCTCGTTTATGCTCGTTAACGATAAATTCACAACAACCCCACACAAGATTGGGGCGACTCAGGGAATGAGAACAAAAACGTCGCACGTCATTTAACCTCGCCTTCAGGAAACATCATTATGAGCCAGACAACTACTCTCAAAGGACAGTGCATCGCTGAATTTCTCGGCGTAGGCACAATTATTTTCTTCGGCGCCGGCTGCGTTGCCGCGGCGAAGCTGGCCGGTGCGGTACTGGGCCTGTGGGAAATCAGCATTATCTGGGGGATTGCCGTCGCGATGGCGGTCTACCTGAGCGCGGCGATCTCCGGCGCGCATCTGAACCCGGCCGTAACGCTGGCGCTCTGCCTGTTCGGCAACTTCGAAGGCCGTAAAGTTATCCCTTATATCCTGGCGCAGATCGCCGGCGCCTTCTGTTCCGCTGCGCTGGTCTACGCGCTTTACTACAACCTGTTCCTGGATTATGAACAGGCGCATCATATGGTGCGCGGCAGCGTAGAGAGTCTGGATCTGGCAGGCATCTTCTCAACCTACCCTAACGCGCATATCAGCGTCGGTCAGGCTTTCCTGGTTGAAGCGGTGATTACCGCCGTGATGATGGGCCTGATTATGGCGCTGACCGACGATGGCAACGGCCTGCCGCGTGGCCCGATGGCGCCGCTGCTGATCGGCCTGCTGATCGCGGTGATCGGCGGCGCGATGGGGCCGCTGACCGGCTTCGCCCTGAACCCGGCTCGCGATTTCGGCCCTAAGCTCTTCGCATGGCTGGCCGGATGGGGTAACGTCGCCTTTACCGGCGGCCGCGACATTCCTTATTTCCTCGTGCCAATTTTTGGCCCGATCGTTGGCGCCAGCGTGGGCGCACTCGGCTACCGCTCTCTGATCGCCCGCAACCTGCCAGGCGCTGTCACGGTAAAGAAGACAGAGAAGACGATAGCGCGTGCTGAACAGCGTAAAGCGTAAGTGCTAACCCTTTATACATCAGGAAGGATTTATGACTACAGATAAAAAATATATCGTCGCGCTGGATCAGGGGACTACCAGCTCCCGCGCCGTGGTGCTGGATCACGACTCCAACATTGTTGCGGTTTCCCAGCGCGAATTTCAGCAAATCTATCCTAAGCCAGGCTGGGTAGAGCACGACCCAATGGATATCTGGGCGTCGCAAAGCTCCACGCTGGTGGAAGTGCTGGCCCACGCCGATATCCGTTCGGACGAGATCGCCGCTATCGGCATCACCAACCAGCGCGAAACCGCTATCGTCTGGGATAAAGAGACCGGCAAGCCGATCTACAACGCTATCGTCTGGCAGGACCCGCGTACCGCCGACTACTGCGCCAAACTGAAAAAGGAAGGCCTGGAAGAGTATATCCAGCACACGACCGGCCTGGTGATTAACCCTTACTTCTCCGGCACTAAGGTGAAGTGGATTCTGGATCACGTGGAAGGCGCGCGTGAACGCGCGAAACGCGGCGAGCTGCTGTTCGGCAACGTCGATTCATGGCTGGTGTGGAAAATGACTCAGGGTCGGGTGCATATCACCGACTACACCAACGCCTCGCGCACCATGATGTTCAACATCCACAAGCTGGAGTGGGATCAGCGTATGCTGGATATCCTGGATATCCCGCGTGAAATGCTGCCGGAAGTGAAATCCTCTTCCGAAGTTTACGGCCAGACCAATATCGGTGGTAAAGGCGGCACGCGTATTCCTATCGCCGGCATCGCGGGCGACCAGCAGGCGGCGCTGTATGGCCAGCTGTGCGTGCAGCCCGGCATGGCGAAAAACACCTATGGCACCGGCTGCTTTATGCTGATGAACACCGGTACGGAAGCGGTCACCTCGACCAACGGCCTGCTGACCACTATCGCCTGCGGCCCGCGCGGCGAAGTGAACTACGCGCTGGAAGGCGCGGTGTTTATCGGCGGCGCCTCTATTCAGTGGCTGCGCGACGAGATGAAACTGATTGGCGACGCGACCGACTCGGAATATTTCGCGACCAAAGTGAAGGACAGCAACGGCGTCTATATGGTGCCAGCCTTTACCGGCCTGGGCGCGCCATACTGGGACCCGTATGCACGCGGCGCGATTTTCGGCCTGACGCGCGGTGCGAACGCCAACCACATTATCCGCGCCACGCTGGAGTCCATCGCCTTCCAGACGCGCGACGTGCTGGAAGCGATGCAGAACGACGCCAATACGCGCCTGCAGTCGCTGCGCGTGGATGGCGGCGCAGTAGCCAACAACTTCCTGATGCAGTTCCAGTCCGATATCCTGGGCACTCGCGTAGAACGCCCGGAAGTGCTGGAAGTCACCGCGCTCGGCTCGGCTTACCTGGCCGGTCTGGCAGTAGGCTTCTGGAAAGATCTGGATGAGGTACGCTCCAAAGCGGTTATCGAACGCGAATTCCGTCCAAGCATCGAAACCACCGAGCGTAACTATCGTTATGCCGGCTGGAAGAAAGCCGTCGCCCGCGCTCAGGCGTGGGAAGATCACGAAGAGTAATTCCCCCTCGCCCGCCATCGCCATGATGGCGGGCTGCTTTTGCCAGGCTTAACGACCGCGATAAGAATGCTGGCGTTTTCCCTTTCCGCTATGCCAGACTTCCTGCCTCATTACTTTCCCGAGGCCTATGATGAAACGAGAACTCGCTATTGAATTTTCACGCGTAACGGAAGCAGCGGCGCTGGCTGGCTACAAATGGCTGGGACGCGGCGACAAGAACGCGGCCGACGGCGCGGCGGTACACGCCATGCGGATTATGCTGAACAAAGTGGATATCGACGGGCAAATCGTTATCGGCGAGGGCGAGATCGATGAAGCGCCGATGCTCTATATCGGCGAAAAGGTAGGCAGCGGCCAGGGCGACGCGGTGGATATTGCCGTCGATCCTATTGAAGGCACGCGTATGACCGCGATGGGCCAGGCTAACGCGCTGGCGGTGCTGGCGGTCGGCGATAAAGGCACCTTTCTCAACGCGCCCGATATGTATATGGAGAAACTGGCGGTCGGCCCCGGCGCGAAAGGCGCTATCGATTTGTCACTGCCGCTGGCGGAAAATCTGCAGAATATCGCGCGGGCGCTGCAAAAGCCGCTGTCGGAACTGACCGTTACTATTCTCGCCAAACCGCGTCATGACAGCGTGATTGCGGAGATGCAGCGGCTGGGCGTACGAATTTTTGCCTTTCCCGACGGCGACGTCGCCGCCTCCATCCTGACCTGTATGCCTGACAGCGAAGTAGACGTGCTGTATGGCATTGGCGGCGCGCCGGAAGGCGTGGTTTCCGCCGCGGTGATCCGCGCGCTGGATGGCGATATGCAGGGAAGGCTGTTGCCGCGCCACGCGGTGAAAGGCGATACGCCAGAGAACCGCGCGCTGGGCGAAGAAGAGCTGAAGCGCTGCACGGCAATGGGCATCGAGGCCGGAAAAGTTTTACAACTTGCCGAGATGGCGCATAACGATAACGTGATATTTTCCGCCACCGGCATCACCAGCGGCGATCTGCTGAAAGGCATCACGCGCCAGGGCAACGTCGCCACTACCGAAACGCTGCTGGTGCGCGGCAAATCGCGCACCATCCGCCGTATTCAGTCCATCCACTATCTGGATCGCAAGGACGAGAGTCTGCACCCCTATATTCTGTAGGCGTGCCGCCTATACGGCCTGCAGTTCGGGCCGTTTCGACAGCGGCAGCCAGCAGAGCAGAATCAGCAGCGCCATCGCGAACATCAGCATCCCCAGGCTAAACTGGCCGCTCTGCGGCAGCAGCGCGGAGAGCCAGGCCGCCAGACCCGAGCCCAGGTTCTGCAGGCCGCCCAGCAGCGCCCCTGCCGTACCGGCCATATAGGGCCAGGGCTCCATCGCGCCGGTGGTCGCCAGCGGGAACAGCATCCCCGCGCCGAAGAAGAACAGCGCGGCGGGCGCAACCAGCGTCCAGATGTTCATAACGCCGAACCAGGCCGGCAGCCACATCAGCGCGCCCGCCAGCAGGCAGCTGTTGACCGACCACCACATCAGCTGCGGGAAAGGTTTGTTGTCGCGGCCCGCAAACCAGGCGCCGAAAAAGGCCGCCGGAATCGGCAGGATAAACAGCAGGCTGACCGTCAGGCTGCTCAGCCCCAACACGCCGCCCATCAGTACGCCGCAGCTGGCTTCGAATACCGCGATACCGCCCAACGCGCCCATCAGCATAATCAGATAGCGAATAAAAGTGGCGTCGGCCAGCAGCGGTCGGTAGCGCGAAAAGAGCGCACGCTTTTCCAGCGGCGCAGGACGCGTCTCCGGCAGCCAGCGCAGCATCGTTACGCCCACGCTCAGACAGAGCAAAAGCAGGAAAATAAAGCAGGCGTGCCAGCCGAACAGATGCGTCAGCAGCGCGCCAATAACCGGCGCTGCCAGCGGGCTGACCAGAATGCCCATATTCAGCAGGCTGTTAGCGTGACGCAGCGCGCCGCCCGCATAGAGATCGCGCGGCATCGTACGCGCCATTACGCCCGCTACGCCGGTTCCCAATCCCTGAATGGCGCTACCCAGCACCAGCAGATTGAAATCAGGCGCGCAAAGCGCTACCAGCGAGCCAAGCATAAAAATAGTCAGTCCGCCCAGGATAACCGGGCGGCGGCCAATATTGTCTGATAGCGGCCCATACAGCAGCTGCGAACCGCCATAGGTCATCAGGTAAGCCGCCATTACGCGCTGCACCACGCCGTCGCGCACGCCGAAATCCTGTGCGATGGTCGCCATCGCGGGGACATAAATGGTTTGCGCCATCTGGCCGACGGCCACCAGCGCGATCAGCATCACCAGAAGATGCCCGTTTGCAATTTTTTTCATTTCATCAGCACGGTTAACGGCCAAATCGCCGTAAAAAAGGACGATTCGCCAGGAAGGGATTTTAATGACGAGGAAAATATCAGGAACCCGTGACAAAGCGAGAGTGCGCGTGAAAATGGTCTTTAATTAAGTGTCAGTAAAAGCGTTCAGCAACGTAAAAGAAACTGTACGACTGGCGCAGAATTTGTCGATATGAGCTTTGTAGAGGGCGCAGGCTGGTAAAAACGCCGCCGCGTAGCGAAGATAGCTATTCCACCCGTTTTGACTAAGGAGCGCGCTATGGCCGAATGGGTCAACGCCGAGGTACAGCAGGTGCATAACTGGACGGATAGCCTGTTCAGCCTTATCGTCACCGCGCCCATCGATCCCTTTACCGCCGGGCAGTTTGCCAAGCTGGCGCTGGAAGTTGACGGCGAACGCGTCCAGCGCGCCTACTCTTTTGTGAACGCGCCCAGCGATAAAAATCTGGAGTTCTATCTGGTCACGGTGCCGGAAGGCAAGCTCAGCCCGCGTCTTCACGCGCTGCAGCCCGGCCAGACGCTGATGATCACCAAAGAGTCGGCCGGTTTTTTCGTTATTGATGAAGTTCCCGAGTGCAAAACCCTGTGGATGCTGGCGACCGGCACGGCGATCGGCCCCTATCTTTCTGTTTTACAGCAAGGCGAAGGACTGGCGCGTTTCGAAAATATCGTGCTGGTACACGCCGCGCGCTACGCGCGGGATCTGAGCTATCTGCCGCTGATGCGAACGCTGGAACAGCGCTATAACGGCCAGCTGCGCATTCAGACAGTGGTCAGCCGTGAAGAGGCCGCCGGTTCATTAACCGGCCGCGTGCCGGCGCTGATCGCCAGCGGCGAACTGGAAGCCGCCGTCGGCCTGCCGATGACGGCACAAGAGAGCCATATTATGCTGTGCGGCAATCCGCAAATGGTCAGGGACACGCAGCAGCTGCTGAAAGAGACGCGCGATATGCGCAAGCATCTCAAACGTAAACCGGGCCATATGACCAGCGAGCATTACTGGTAATCGGGCGTTCTGCGACCGAAATAATTAACCTGCAGCGTGGCTTTGCCGAAGCGGTTTTCGCCTTTGCTGCCGCTGAAGACGCCCAGCTCCAGGCTCATGGTCACCAGAATCAGCGTGGGAATAAAACGTCCCAGCGCCCACTGCCAGCTGGCGGGCAGCGAAGCCCAGTCGCCCGCCAGCAGCATCCACGCCACCAGCAGCAGTAAAGCCCATGCGGCCGATTTGTTGCGGTCATGCAGCCGCTTGACCACCACGGCGCTGGAAGGCCACAGCAGGCAGACGACGCAAAACGCCGCCGTTTGCGTGCTGAGCCAGCCGCGCGCGGCCAGGGCGAACAGGACGGTCAAGAGCAGGAGCCAGAGCGTCAGCCAGATCCACAGATCGCGCCGCCCCAACCTGCCGCGCCAGGAGAAACACCACGCTTGTAAGGTCATTTTTTCTTCCTCAGAACAGCGTCAGGTTTTGACTTTGCCGGTCATTGTCCGTTTTAATTCTGAATTAATTGCACAGGTTAGAGCGACAGATGATGAATAAAGCGTTACTCATGGGTGTAACAGCACTGGTCTGGCTGGCCGTCGCGCCCGTCCGGGCCGACGCCGATCCCCAGGCCCGTGCGGAACATATGCCTGCGGCGCCCTATCTGCTGGCGGGCGCGCCGACCTTTGATATGACTATCGGCCAGTTTCGTGAAAAGTATAATGCTATCAATCCAAAGTTACAGATTGCTGAATATCGGGCGACAGACAGCCGCGGCGATAAAAGTAATTTGACTCGCGCCGCCAGTAAGATCAATGAAAATCTCTACTCTTCCACCGCGCTGGAACAGGGAACGGGGAAGATCAAAACCTTACAGATCACCTGGCTGCCGGTGCCTGGCCCGGACGAGAAAACGGCCAGAGAGAAAGCGGTGGCCTATATGATCGCGCTGACGCGTTTTTTTGAACCGACGCTGACGCAGGAGCAGAGCCAAAAACGGCTGGAAGAGTTGCTGAGCAAGGGCAAAGGCTCGCGCTACTATGCCCAGGCGGAAGGCGCGCTGCGCTACGTGGTGGCCGATAATGGCGAAAAGGGCCTGACCTTCGCTATTGAGCCGGTCAAGCTGGCGCTGAACGCCAACTGACCCGCGCTAAAGATGACGAAAAACAAAGCTCCGAAGGGCTTTGATCTCTATACTGTCCGGCAGACAACGCTGCTGAGGCAGAGTAATTAAACCGTATCGCGCTAAGCGTGGAGGATAGAATGCGACATCCGTTAGTAATGGGTAACTGGAAACTGAACGGCAGCAAACACATGGTCAATGAGCTGATTGCCGGTCTGCGTAAAGAGCTGAGCGCTGTCGATGGCTGCGGCGTAGCCATTGCCCCTCCAACGATTTATCTGGATCTGGCTAAACACGCCAGCTCAGGCAGCCATATCGCGCTTGGCGCGCAGAACGTCGACGTTAACCTGTCCGGCGCTTTCACCGGCGAAGTTTCCGCCGAGATGCTGAAAGATGTCGGCGCGAAATACATCATTATCGGCCACTCCGAACGCCGTACTTACCATAAAGAAAGCGACGAGCTGATCGCCAAAAAATTCGCCGTGCTGAAAACGGCTGGCCTGATCCCGGTTCTGTGCATCGGCGAAACCGAAGCGGAAAACGAAGCGGGCAAAACGGAAGAAGTCTGTGCGCGTCAGATCGACGCCGTGCTGGAAACTCAGGGTGCGGAAGCGTTTAACGGCGTGGTTATCGCCTACGAACCTGTCTGGGCCATCGGTACCGGCAAATCCGCCACGCCAGCTCAGGCTCAGGCCGTGCACAAATTTATCCGCGACCATATCGCCAAAAAAGATGCCGCTGTTGCAGAACAGGTCATCATTCAGTACGGCGGTTCCGTCAACGACAAAAACGCCGCCGAGCTGTTTGCACAGCCGGATATCGATGGCGCGCTGGTCGGCGGCGCGTCGCTGAAAGCGGACGCTTTCGCCGTTATCGTCAAGGCTGCCGCCGCGGCGAAAAACGCCTAATCTTAGCCTGCTCCGGCAACGGAGCAGGTTTTTTCCGCCTGCAATTTCCGTTACTTTTCCCACTCCGCGCCTTACCCAACAAAAACGCAACAAAACATTAACAAATGATGCCTTTTTCTGCGCTGAAGAAAATTTTTATTTTGCTGCTTTAAACGCCATCTGGTGACGCTTTTTTCCGCTCTTCGCCGCTTTTTTAACCTGACCTTCTTTTCTTCAACACGCTGATATACTTAAACTAAAGATCATATAGCCTAAGAATTAACCGCTTCGTTATCACCTTCGCTAATCGCGGCACGCACAGCATTCTTATTTTTAATCTTTAAACAATTTTTTAATTGGCGCGTAACAATGGTATATTTCTGAGACGCCTTATGCGCGTTATTCATCCGTTTTAGTGATGGAAACGCCTGTTTCCCTGGAGCGACCATGATGGTTCAAAGAAACCGCTGTCGTTTCACCTGCTCACCATGTTGATTCATCAACATACGGAGAAGTCGTCTCATGCCAAAATTAGCAGGACTTCTGGCCGCTATGGGCTCTGCGAAAGCCGCCACGGCAGATGAAGAGAAAGATGTGTTACTGATCGGCGGCGGCGCAATGAGCGCCACGCTCGGCACTTATTTGCAGGCGCTGGAGCCGGAATGGCGCATCAGCATGATCGAGCGCCTCGACACCGTGGCCGAAGAGAGCTCTAACGGCTGGAACAATGCGGGCACCGGACACGCCGCGCTGGCGGAAATGAACTATACGCCGCAGAAAGAGGACGGCTCGGTAGAAATAAAAAAAGCGGTGGAGATCAACGAGGCATTCCAGATCTCCCGCCAGTTCTGGGCCCATCTGGTGCAGAAAGGCGTATTGCGCAATCCGCGCAGCTTTATTAACACCGTGCCGCATATGAGCTTCGTCTGGGGCGAGGATAATGTCGCCTTCCTGCAAAAGCGCTTTGCGGCGCTGCAGAAAAGCTCGCTGTTCCGCGGCATGGAGTATTCCGAAGATCCTGACCAGATCAGGGAATGGGCGCCGCTGCTGATGGAAGGCCGCGATGTGAGCCAGCAGGTGGCCGCCACGCGTATCACCACGGGCACCGATGTGAACTTCGGCGAAATTACACGCCAGATGGTGGCCTCCATGCAGAAAAACCGCCATTTCTCGCTGGAAACCGGCCAGGAAGTGCGCGGCTTTAAACGCAACGCCGACGGCAGCTGGAATGTAACCGTAGCCGACATGAAAAACAGCGGCCGGCAGAAAACCATTCGCGCTAAATATATCTTTATCGGCGCGGGCGGCGCGGCGCTGACGCTGCTGCAGCAGACAGGCATTCCGGAAGCCAGAGACTACGCGGGCTTCCCGGTCGGTGGCGAATTCCTTGTCAGCGAAAATCCTGAAGTGGTGAAGCGCCATCTCGCTAAGGTGTACGGCAAGGCTTCGGTCGGCGCGCCGCCGATGTCCGTGCCGCATCTGGACACGCGTATGCTGGACGGCAAGCAGGTGCTGCTGTTCGGGCCGTTCGCTACTTTCTCGACCAAATTCCTGAAGCAAGGCTCGCTGTGGGATATGTTTGGCTCCATGACCTCGTCAAACCTCAAGCCAATGATGCATGTCGGGCTGGATAACTTCGATCTGGTGAAATACCTGATTGGTCAGGTGATGCTGACCGATGACGATCGCTGCAGGGCGCTGCAGGAGTATTTCCCGGAGGCGAGGAAAGAGGACTGGCGCCGGGTCAAAGCGGGCCAGCGCGTGCAGATTATCAAAAAGGATGCGCAGAAAGGCGGCGTGCTGAAGCTCGGCACCGAAGTGGTAACTTCGCAGGACGGCACCATCTCCGCACTGCTGGGCGCCTCGCCGGGCGCTTCCACGGCGGCGCCTATTATGATCGACCTGATGAGCAAAGTGTTCACGGAAAAGATGGCGTCCAAAGAGTGGCAGGCGAAGCTGAAAGCGATGGTTCCTTCCTGGGGTCAGAAGCTCAACGGCAACGTGGCGGCTACCGAGCAGCAGCTGGCTGAGACCAGCCGCATTCTGCAGCTCGACTACTCGCCGTTCACCGCCGCTAACGATGAAGCCGCAGTGGCCGGCGCTGCCGTTATCGGCAAATAGTTCTGTTTTAAAGGCGGAGATGCTCCGCCTTTTCTTTCCCTGCCTGCACAACTGCTTCAGCCGTCTATGCTTTTAGCTGACCCATTTAACAGGAGCAGCAGATGGACACCTCTTCCCCGCACGCCGCCACCGACACTGAATTAGCGCTGCTTGACCGCTACTGGCGCGCCGCCAATTACCTTTCGGTCGGGCAAATTTACCTGATGGACAATCCTCTGCTGCGCGAGCCGCTGCGGCCCGAGCATATTAAGCCTCGCCTGCTGGGACACTGGGGCACCACGCCGGGCCTGAACTTTATCTATGCGCATCTGAACCGTATTATCCGCCAGCGCGACCTCGATCTGCTCTATATCTGCGGGCCCGGTCATGGCGGGCCAGGCATGGTGGCCAACACCTGGCTGGAAGGCACCTATAGCGAGATTTATCCTAAAGTGAGCGCCGACGCGCAGGGAATGCAGCGGCTTTTCCGCCAGTTCTCGTTCCCTGGCGGCATTCCCAGCCACGCCGCGCCGGAAACGCCCGGTTCTATCCATGAAGGCGGCGAGCTGGGCTATTCGCTGGTACATGCCTTTGGCGCCGCCTTCGATCATCCGGATCTTATCGTGCCCTGCGTGATCGGCGACGGCGAGGCGGAAACCGGCCCGCTGGCCGCCAGCTGGCACGGCACCAAATTCTTAAACGCCGCGCGCGACGGCGCCGTGCTGCCAATCCTGCATTTAAACGGCTATAAGATTGCGAACCCGACTCTGCTTGGCCGCAGCAGCGACGAAGATCTGCGCCAGCTCTTCGCCGGTTACGGCTATGAACCGCTGTTCGTCAGCGGCGACGATCCGCAAAAGATGCATCGCCTGATGGCCGATACGCTGGACGCCGCCTTCAATCGTATTCGGGATTTACAGCAGCAGGCGCGCCAGGGGAAAACCGCTGACAGCGTTCCCGCCTGGCCGATGATTATCCTGCGCAGCCCCAAAGGCTGGACCGGCCCGAAAACGGTGGACGGCAAAAAGGTAGAAGGCTTCTGGCGCGCTCACCAGGTACCGGTCGCGGAATGTCGGGAGAACGAAGAACATCGCCAGCTGCTACAGCAGTGGCTGCAGAGCTATCGGCCTGACGATCTCTTTGATGAGCAGGGCAAGCTTAAGCCGGAACTGCAGGCGCTGGCGCCGCAGGGCGAAAAACGCATGGGCGCGACGCCTTACGCTAACGGCGGCCGGCTGCGCAAGGAGCTGAAAACGCCCGATATTCGTGAGTTCGCTATCAAAGTCGACAAGCCCGGTGAAACACAGGAGCAGTCCACGGCGGTGCTGGCTGGCTATCTGAGCGCGATCTTCCGCGATAATCCCGATAACTTCCGCCTGTTCGGCCCGGACGAAACCGCGTCTAACCGCCTGAGCAAAGTCTTTGACGTCACCAACCGCACCTGGATGGAGGAGATCCGCGATTACGACGTGCAGCTGGCGCCGGATGGTCGCGTGATGGAAATCCTCAGCGAACATCAGTGTCAGGGCTGGCTGGAAGGCTATCTGCTGACCGGTCGCCACGGCCTGTTCAACTGCTATGAAGCCTTTATCCACATTATCGATTCCATGTTCAACCAGCACGCTAAATGGCTGAAGGTTTCCCGCAAGCTGCCGTGGCGCGAGCCGATCGCCTCGCTGAACTATCTGCTCTCCTCACACGTCTGGCGTCAGGATCATAACGGCTACAGCCATCAGGATCCCGGCTTTATCGATCATGTTGTCAACAAGAAAGCCGATATTGTCCGCGTTTACCTGCCGCCGGATGCTAACACCCTGCTGTGGGTTGGCGATCACTGTCTGAAAACCTGGGATCGCATCAACGTCATCATCGCGGGCAAACAGCCGGAACCGCAGTGGCTGACCATGGACGAGGCGATAGCGCACTGTGAAAAAGGCATGGGGATTTGGCCGTGGGCCGGTAACGAAAAGCCTGGCAGAGAGCCGGATGTAGTGATGGCCTGCGCGGGCGACGTGCCGACGATGGAAGCGCTGGCGGCAGTGGATCTGCTGCGGCAGTATCTGCCCGATCTGGCGGTTCGCGTCGTCAACGTGGTGGATTTAATGGCTCTGCAGACGCGTGAACAGCATCCACACGGACTGGAAGAGCCAGATTTCGACGCGATCTTTACCCGCGATAAACCGGTCGTGTTCGCCTTCCACGGTTATCCCGCGCTGATCCATCGCCTGACCTATCAGCGCCATAACCATCCGAACTTCCACGTTCGTGGCTTTAATGAAGAAGGCACCACCACCACGCCTTTCGATATGACGGTGCTGAACGAGCTGGATCGCTACCATCTGGCGCAGGAAGCTATTCTGCGCGTGCCTGGCCTGCAGGAGAAAGCCGCGGACGTGCTGGATGCGCTGCAGGAGAAGCTGGCCGCTCACCATGCTTATGTCCGTGAACACGGCGAAGATATTCCTGAAGTACGTGACTGGAAATGGCCGTCGCAGGAAGGCGGCGGCGAAGTCGGCGATTAACAAGACGGGCGGCGTAAAGGCCGCCCTTTTTTCAGGGCTTCAGCAGCTCGACCAGCATCCAGCCGATTGTCGCCACCAGCGACAGCGCCATTACGCTGTTAAACGCCTTTAACTTCCACGCCACCTGCAAATGTTTCCCCAGCCTGTCGCCCATCACAGCCCAAATCAGGATACAGGGCAGGTTCAGCACAACGAAGCCGGTCATCATCGGCACTATGCCGCTGCTGGCAGAGTAAATCAGCGCCACGTTGGTCGCCATCAGCCAGGCTTTGGGATTAACCACCTGAAACAGCGCGCCGCCCAGCAGCGACACCGGTTTGGCTTTCTCCCGCAGCTCCGGCGCGCCCGCGCGAAAAATTTTCCAGGAGAGCCACAGCAGATAAGCGCAGCCCAGCAGCGTCAAAGGCAGGCGTATGGCGCCCATCCACAACAGCAGGCTGTCCAGCAGCAGCGCGGCGATGGCGATTTGCAAAGCACAGCCTAAAGTAATGCCGAGCATCATAGGCACGGTACGGCGCATCCCGAAATTAACGCCGGAAGTCGCCAGCATCAGGTTATTCGGGCCAGGCGTAATCGACATCACGGTAACATAGCTGAAAAAAGAGGGATCGAGCATGGCCGCTCTCCTGCGAAATAAGTGAGGAGAACAGAGTAAGCCGTACCTGAAGATGGTAACAGATTCACAAATAACCTATTGTTATGAGCACAATTGCCGTTGTGGCAGCACTGTACCCATCAGCCGGAGGCGCGACTGTGTCCCTTATCGATCCGCAAGAGCAGACGCTTTATCATCAGCTGGCCGAAACGCTGGCGGAAGCGATCCATAACGGCACCTGGCTGCCGGGCAGTCGCCTGCCAGCCGTGCGCCGCTGCGCCGCCGGCCATCAGGTCAGCATCAACACCGTGCTGACGGCCTATCGGCTGCTGGAGGATCGCGGCCTGATCGAGGCGCGGCCGCAGTCCGGCTACTATGTGCGCGGCGTGTTGCCTTCCGTTAAGGCGCGCAATAGTCATCCTACGCAGGTAAGCTCGCCCAGCAGCGAAAAACTGGATCTGATCGATACCGTTTTCGCGGCGCAGAATCATCCGGACTATGTCAATCTCTCGCTGGCCTGTCCGCAGAACAGCGACTTTTTTCCGACGGCGAAAATCAGCCGTATCATGGCCTCGCTGCTGCGTCGCGATCCCGATCTTATCGGCCGCTACGCTCTGCCGCCTGGCAGCCAGCGTCTGCGTCGTGAAATTGCCCGACGCGTCGCGGATCTGGGCATGATGCTGACCGCCGAAGATATCACGCTGACTCACGGCTGTATGGAAGCGCTGCAGCTGGCCCTGCGCGCCGTTACCAAACCTGGCGACTGCGTCGGGTTAGAGACGCCCACCTATTTCTATCTCTTTCCGCTGCTCGCCAGTCTGGGGCTAAAGGTGCTGGAGCTGCCCACCGATCCGCAGCACGGTCTGTCGCTGGACGCGCTGGAGCTGGTACTGCGTGAAAAGCGCATTCAGGCGCTGGTGGCGATGCCGACGATACAGAATCCGCTGGGCTGCACCATGCGGCTGGAGGATAAAAAACGGCTGGCGAAGCTGGTGAATCACTACCAGGTTCCGCTGCTGGAGGATGGCCTGTATGGCGAGCTGCAGTTCTGCTGGCCGCCATCGCCAGCGGTTAAAGCGTTCGACACGGACGGCTGGGTGCTGCACTGCGCCAGCTTTACCAAAACGGTGGCGCCCGATTTTCACGTGGGTTGGATAGCCGCAGGCCGCTTTTCACAGGCGCTGGCGCGCCTCAAGTCCGTTTCCTCTCTGACGGAGTCGAAGCTGTTGAGCGAAACGCTCGGGCTTTTTCTGGAATCCGGCGGCTACGATCGTCATTTGCGCACCATGCGCCGCCGCTATGCCGCGTTGGTGGATGAGGCGCGCGGCCTGATCGCCCGGCATTTTCCGCAGGGAACAAGAGCGACGCTGCCCAGCGGCGGCTTTATTTTTTGGGTCGAGCTGCCGGGCCGGATCGACTCTATCGACCTGTTCCATCGTCTGCTGCAGGAGAAAATCTGCCTGACGCCGGGCGCGCTCTACACGCTGAGCGATCGCTGCAACAGCGCGATACGCCTGACCTGCTGTTACCACTTTGACGAGCGCTATATTCACGCGCTGAAACGAACCGGCGAACTGGCCTGCGAGATGAGCGGTATTCCGCCGGGTATGGCCTGACCGGCTACGGCATGCCGTTGCGGCCCCAGCGCGCATAGGCCTTACGCTTCGTCAGCCGTTCGTAGTAGGCGCGCACGCCCGGCAGCTCCGGATGGTCCATCGGCGTTTCATACCAGCGGTTCACCGACAGGCCAATCGGAATATCGGCCAGCGAAAAATCTTTGCCCGCCACAAAGGCGTCGGTTTTTTCCAGCTGATGATTAAGGATGGCCATAGTGTAGTTCCAGCCTTTACAGGCGGCAGCCAGCAGGCGCGGATCCTGGTGGGCGGGCGAGTGGCGCACCAGCGACATAAACGCGTAGCGCCAGGAGGTATTCAGCTCGGTGGCCTGCCAGTCGATCCACTGATCGACCAGACCGCGCGCCTGCGCCCGCTGCGGATAGAGCCAGTCGCCATCGTAAGCGTTCGCCAGATAGCGGATAATGGCGTTAGATTCCCACAGCACAAAATCATCGTCCTGAATAACCGGCATCAGCGCGTTTGGATTCAGCGCCTTGAATTCGGCGACCTGCGGCGATTTGGTGCCTTCGCCCCAGGCTTCCTGTTCAAAAGGCGCGCCCAGTTCTTCACAGGCCCACAGGACTTTGCGGACGTTGATAGAGGATGCCCGTCCCAGTATTTTCAGCATAATTTCCGTCACTTTTTTGTTCAGGTTTAGGCTACCCGTTCCAGACTAAGCTGATAACGGCACGACCAATCCTGAAAATAGCACCTCTTCGCCACCCGGATCGTGAAAATTCCTGATACTCTCAAATAATTCTAATGAAAAGGTGATGACGATGACGCAGGCACGCGCTTTTAAACAGGTTGATGTTTTTACCTCTTCGCCCCTGAACGGTAATCCGCTGGCGGTGATCATGGCGGCTGAAGGACTCAGCACGGAGCAGATGCAGGCCGCGGCGCGCTGGACGCATTTATCGGAAACCACTTTTGTGCTGCCCGCCACCGATGCGGCCGCCGACTATCGGGTCAGGATCTTTACCCCTGACGGCGAGCTGCCGTTTGCTGGCCATCCGACGCTGGGCACCGCGCATGCGCTGCTGGAAGCGGGTATCAGCCTGAAAAATCCTGGCCAGATTGTGCAGCAGTGCGAGCTGGGCCTGGTGACGATCAAAATTGCCGACGACGGCGCGCTGGCGTTCGCCGCGCCCGAAGCGACGCTGACGGAGTTCAACGATGCGCCGCTCGGCAGCGCGTTGAACAGCGAGGCGATCGAAACACGCCTGCCGGTAATGATTGCGGATATGGGCATCCGCTTCCTGCTGGTGCCGATGGTTTCCGCTGAAGCGGTGCTGGCGATTAAACCTAACGTGACCGAATTTGAACGACTGCTGAAAAAAGCCCGCGTCACCGGCGTGATGCCTTTCGGCCCTTTACAGAATGCGGAAGAGCAGTACGAGGTGCGCGGACTGCTGCTGGAACATGGCTCGCTGTGCGAAGATCCCGTTACCGGCAGCGCCAACGCCTGCCTTGCCCGCTATTTTCAGGCGCGCGGCGTGGAGCTGGACTATCGCGTTCGTCAGGGCACGGCTTTGCAGCGCGCGGGACGGCTCAGCGTCAGCTGGGCGGCCGGCACGGCCTGGATCGGCGGCCAGACGGTAACGATTATCGACGGCACCATCCATATCTGATGCCGTAACCGGGAGGCGGCTCGCTTCCCGGCCCGGCTCCCCTTAAAGAAACATGCCGCCGGAAGCCTCAATGCGCTGTCCGGTAATCCAGGCGCTCTCTTCACTAAACAGCATAGCGATCACCTTACCGATATCTTCCGGCTGGCCCACGCGACCCAGCGCGGTTACCGAAGAGATAAATTCGTTGATCTGCGGATTGTCGCGCACTCTGCCGTCGCTAAAGTCGGTGGCGATAGCGCCGGGCGCCAGGATATTGACGCGAATATCCCGTGCCGCCAGCTCTTTTGCCTGATAGCGCGTCAGCACTTCCATCGCGCCCTTCACTGCCGCATAGGCGCCGGAGCCCGGCTGGCTAAAGCGCGTCAGACCGCTGGAGACGTTCAGAATACGTCCGCCATTGGCAATCAGCGGCAGCAGCTGCTGGGTCAGGAAAAACGGCCCTTTAAAATGCACGTTAATTAATGCGTCCAGCTGCGCTTCTGTGGTCGAGGCAAAAGGCTCATGCAGCGCGGTACCGGCATTGTTCAATAAATAATCAAAGTTGTCGCGCTGCCAGTGCGATTTCAGCTGCTTTTGCAGTTCAAGGACAAAGCCGGGAAAAGCCTGACTGTCGCCAACATCCAGCTGCAGCGCCGCGCCGCGCGCCCCAAGCGCCTCGATCTCCTTAACCACTGCCTGCGCTTCCTGCTCTTTGCTGTGCCACGTAAAAATGATGTCAACGCCCTTTTCCGCCAGCTTCAGGGCGCCGTTTCTGCCTAAACCGCGGCTTCCGCCGGTGATTACTGCAATTTTGTGGCTCATTCTCGCTCTCCAGGTTTCGCTGTGGATAAAAAACAGGATATTGCCTGCAAAGCGATCTATAAATGTACTCAGCAACGCATCACTGTTTCATTTTGAACAACAATGAGCGCATAAATGGATAAAATTCAGGCAATGCAGGTCTTTGTCAGAGTAGCCGAACTACAGAGTTTTACTCGCGCCGCGGAGAGCATGGGATTGCCTAAAGGCAGCCTGTCGCGACAGCTGCAGGCGCTGGAGAACGCGATGGGCGTACGGCTGCTGCACCGAACGACGCGGCGCGTACAGCTAACGCAGGATGGCATGATCTACTATGAACGCTGTCGCGACGTGCTGGCCACGCTGGACGAAATGGATTCGCTGTTTCAGCACGATCCCGCCACGCTGAGCGGCAAGCTACGGGTGGATATGCCGGTCAGCATGGCGTGCGACTATATCCTGCCGAGACTGCCCGACTTTCTGCAGCACTATCCGGGTATCGAACTGGAGCTGAGCAGCAGCGACAGGCGCGTGGACGTGGTACGCGAAGGCTTTGACTGCGTAGTGCGCGTCGGCACGCTGGAAAACTCCGGCCTGATTGCGCGGCCGCTGGGCAAGCTAACGCTGATCAACTGCGCCAGCCCCGATTATCTGACGCGTTTCGGCACGCCAAACTCGCCTGAGGATCTCGCCTCGCACGCGATGGTGCACTACAGTCAGCAGATCGGCGTTCAGCCCACGGGCTTTGAGTTTTTCGACGGCAAAACCTGCCGCTATATCCAGACCGGCGGCACCGTTACCGTCAACAGTACCGAAACCTATCGCGCGGCCTGCCTGGCCGGCCTGGGCATCATTCAGGTGCCGGAGCGCGGCGTGAGACAGGCGCTGAAGGAGAAAAGACTGGTTGAAATCCTGCCGCATTTTCGCGCGCAGCCGATGCCCGTATCGCTGATCTACCCTCATCGCCGCAACCTGACGCGTCGGGTACAGGTCTTTATGGAGTGGCTGACGCAGGCAATGAAACATTACGTTGCCTGATCGCCCGGCTATAATCTGTTTTACGCCATGCACTTGAAGGATACAGAGAAGAATTCATGAAGGAAAACCAACCAGCAAAGCAGAAAGCGGAAGACAAACCGCTGATTAATATTAAAACCGGCAACAAAACCGTCGATAAGTCGATCACGCGCGTCTCCCGGCTGGTCAGCTGGTTCCAGGCGATCCCGGCGGTAGCGCATTTTATTCGCGCCGGGGAGCGCTTTACCGATCGTATGGGCAGCCAGTTCGGCGCGGCAATCACCTACTTCTCCTTTCTGTCGCTGATCCCGATACTGATGGTCTCTTTCGCCGGTGTCGGTTTTGTGCTCGCCTCCAACCAGGATCTGCTGACCGACTTAATAGATAAAATGGTCAACAGTATCAGCGATCCCACGCTGGCGAACACGCTGAAAAACACCGTGAAAACGGCGGTTCAGCAGCGCACTACCGTAGGGATCACCGGTCTGCTGGTGGCGCTCTATTCCGGTATCAGCTGGATGGGCAACCTGCGCGAAGCGGTGCGCGCGCAGTCTCGCGACGTCTGGGAACGCAACGAGCAGGATAAAGAGAAGATCTATTTTAAATATACCCGCGACTTTATCTCGCTTATCGGCCTGGTACTGGCGCTGTTTATCACTATTACGCTGACGTCGGTCGCAGGCGCGGCGCAGGAAGCGATCGTGCGGGCGTTAGGTCTGGACGGCATTGAATGGCTGCGTCCGGCGATGACCACTATCGCGCTGTCGATCTCTATTCTGGCTAACTATCTGCTGTTTCTGTGGATTTTCTGGCGCCTGCCGCGCCATAAGCCGCGTAAAAAAGCGCTGTTTCGCGGCACGCTGCTGGCCGCGATTGGTTTTGAGGTGATTAAAGCGATTATGACCATGACGCTGCCGAAGCTGGCCTCGTCGCCTTCCGGCGCGGCGTTTGGTTCCGTGCTGGGCCTGATGGCCTTTTTCTACTTCTTCGCGCGTCTGACGCTGTTCTGCGCCGCCTGGATAGCCACGGCGGAATATGCGGACGATGAAGAGCCGGAACAGCTCAACTCACGTGCCTGATAAGGTCGACGGCTGCAGAATAGCGCAGCTGTGATCCTGCAACTCCTCCGCCGAGCCGCGATTCAGCAGCAGCAGGTTGCGCTTAATTACCATCAATGCTCGCCGTCCACCCGGCATCGCCGCTAACGCGATGCCATATTTTCCCATCTCCTCGCGCGCGCCAGGCAGTTCGTTGGCGATACGAACAAAAGGACTGGTTTTTTTCAGCTCTTCGCGGGTAAGAATTCTGATCTGATACTTATGCTCGCCAAGCTGCGCGGTCTGCCACTTCTCGCTTAGCGTAGCGTCCAGACTGTCCAGCCGCCGACGGATATCCGGACGCAGGCAGGAGATATGGATATGCAACTGATTTTGCGTTCTGCCGCGCTGTGAATTGACGCTTAAGGCTATCGCGCTGTCATCCACCGGCGAACCACGGCGCTCTTCCATATAGTGGCGAGCGTGCCAGGCTTCGGCAAAATAGTTGGCAGAAAAGGGATTCAGCAGTACGGCGCTTTCAATGCCGGAAATCTTTTTAACGGGCAGCAGCAGGAACTGTAAAGGGCCTTCCCGATCTTTCATCACCACGTAGCCATTGCGCAAATCCACCAGCCGGCAGGGCGCCGGATCGCTGTTTTGCTGCTGATTGGGTACGCATTGCTGGCTGACAATGTTCCATAACGCATCGGCATTGCGATTAAAACTGAACGCCTGACAACCCGCGGCGGCGACTACGGACGTCACGATCCCCGCAATCAGAACCCGCTTTCCTGCCTGCATAACCCAACCTCTACGCTTTCAACTGCGCATAATGTAAACGAAGCGTTGCAAAAGGTCATGCTAAATAATCAACCTGCGTGACCATTTATTGTAACCTTCTTGCGGTCGGTAGAAAAAGCGGGGAGTAAACTAAAAAGCCAGTCGGATGACTGGCCTGAAAGCGGATTTATCAGAAATTAACGCTGCATTGCTTTGTCGTAGGTGCCGCCGTCCGCAAAGTGAGTTTTCTGCGCTTTGCTCCAGCCGCCGAACTTAGCGTCGTCGATGGTAAAGAGTTTCACCGGCGCAAAGGTACTGGCGTATTTTTTCGCTACGGCAGCATCGCGCGGACGATAGTAATTCTGCGCGGCGATCTCCTGGCCTTCCGGCGAGTAGAGATATTTCAGATAGGCTTCGGCGACCTTGCGGGTATCGCGCTCATCCACCACTTTGTCCACTACGGATACCGTAGGCTCGGCCAGAATCGACTCGCTCGGCGTTACGATTTCAAACTGATCCTTGCCCAGTTTGTTGACCGCCAGATAAGCTTCATTTTCCCAGGCGATCAGCACGTCGCCAATGCCGCGCTCCACGAAAGTGTTGGTCGCGCCGCGTGCGCCGGAATCCTGTACCTCGACGTTTTTAAACAGCGCCTTGATGTAATCCTGCGCCTTTGCCGCATCGCCGTTGTTTTTATCCAGCGCCCAACCCCAGGCCGCCAGATAGTTCCAGCGAGCGCCGCCGGAGGTTTTCGGGTTTGGCGTGATCACGGAAACGCCAGGTTTAGTCAGATCCTGCCAGTCATGAATTTGCTTAGGGTTGCCTTTGCGAACCAGGAAAACGATGGTGGAAGTGTAAGGCGCGGCGTTTTCCGGCAGGCGTTTGATCCAGTTTTTATCAATGCGGCCGCGATCGGCAATGGCGTCGACGTCGGACGCGAGCGCCAGCGTCACCACATCGGCGCGAATGCCGTTAATCACGGAAGTAGCCTGCTTGCCGGAGCCGCCGTGCGACTGGCGGATCACCACGTTATCGCCGGTTTCCTACTTATAGTGCGCGCTGAAAGCTTTGTTGTACTGCTCGTAAAGCTCACGGGTTGGATCGTAAGAGACGTTCAACAGCTGGATATCTTTCGCCAGAACGCTGGTTGAAGCCAGCAACAGGGTGAGTCCGACACTCCACTTTTTCATTATGCGCGCTCCCAAAGGTTTTTTTGCTGGCAGAGAGCGTGACACAAAGTGATCGCTGACTTAAAGAATTAAAAGATAGCTGTAATAACCTAATGGAATATCGCTGCCAATAAAAAGGGCGCCGTTCGCCAGCGCCCTAAACAGACTATACGTTTAGTAGAGACGTTTGGCGGTATCCAGCCAGTCACCTTTGAACGGACGCTTCATGTTTTCGATAGCGTCGATGATATCGTGATGCACCATCTTCTCATTCTGAATGCCAACGCAGCGGCCGCCGTAGCCCTGCAGCAGCAGTTCAATAGAGTAGGCGCCCATGCGCGAAGCCAGAATGCGGTCATAGGCTACCGGCGCGCCACCGCGCTGGATATGGCCCAACACCGTGGCGCGGGTTTCGCGTTTGGTTTCGGATTCGATATATTTTGCCAGCTCGTCGATGTCGCAGATATGCTCGGTGATGGCCACAATCGCATGCTTCTTGCCTTTGGCGATGCCCGCTTTGATCTCCTGTACCAGCTCTTCGCGGGTAAAAGGAATTTCCGGCAGCACGATAAACTCACAGCCGCCGGCAATAGCTGCCGCCAGCGTCAGATCGCCGCAGTAGCGGCCCATCACTTCAACGATGGAGATGCGCTGGTGGGAAGAGGATGTGTCACGCAGGCGGTCAATCGCCTCTACTACGGTTTCAAGCGCGGTGAAATAACCGATGGTGTAATCCGTACCGGCCACGTCGTTGTCAATGGTGCCTGGCAGGCCGATGCAGGGGAAACCCATCTCCGTCAGCTTTTTGGCGCCCATATAGGAGCCGTCGCCGCCGATAACCACCAGCGCATCGATACCGCGCTTTTTCATATTTTCGATAGCGACGGCACGCGTCGCTTCTTCGCGAAACTCAGGGAAGCGCGCCGATCCCAGGAAGGTGCCGCCGCGGTTGATCATGTCGGAAACGCTGTAGCGATCCAGATTGACCATACGATCTTCGTACAGACCCAGATACCCGTCATAAACGCCAAAAACTTCCAGATTTTCACTCAGCGCCGCACGAACGACACCCCGAATAGCTGCATTCATGCCAGGCGCGTCACCGCCGCTTGTCAGTACACCGATTTTTTTGATCATGACAACCTCTGAACTTGTTAATGCAAATTTTAAATTCTGAACGCCGTGGGGGATCGGCGTACGCGAGCGATCGACTAATAGTGGCAATAGTATATCAAAGCCTTGTAGCTGAATTGATTCAGGTCAGAAATCATTCCGCTATTTTTCAACGCAAAATAACTTTTCAGGCAATTTTTCGGCCAAACCTTTTAACCTGCGTAGCTTACAGGCCGTTGAGCCCTTTCTCCGGGACAACGGAACAGGGATCCTGATGAATAGTAATATCAGAACCCGGAAAAGCTTTCAGCAACGCTCTTTCTACTTCTTCCGCAATCAGGTGCGCCTGAAACAGCGTCAGCCTGTCCTGAAGTTCCAGATGTAGCTGGATAAAACGCGTCGGCCCGGAAAGCCGCGTGCGGATATCGTGTACGCCTTCAACGCCCGGCCAGCTGGTAACAATCGCGGCAATCTCCGCCTTTTCCGACTCCGGCAGCGCCCTGTCGAGCAGCAACTGCACCGCTTCATAGCCCATACGCAGCGCGTTATAGAGGATCCAGACGCCGATGCCCAGCGCAAAGAGCGCATCGGCGCGCTGGAAGCCATACCAGCTTAGCGCCAGCGCCGCCAGGATGGCGCCGTTCATCACAACGTCGGATTGATAGTGAAGCATATCGGCGCGAATAGCGAGGCTATGCGTTTTACGCACTACCCAGCGCTGAAAAGCGACCAGAACCAGCGTCGAAAAAAGCGCGATAAGCGTGACGATGATACCTACCAGAGGCGCGTGCATTTCAGCGGGCGACGAAAGATGCTTTAAACCTGTCAGAAAGAGGAACAGAGCGGAGCCGGAGATAAACATACTTTGTGCCAGCGCCGCCAGCGATTCGGCTTTGCCGTGCCCGAAGGTATGCTCCTCGTCGGCGGGCTGCAGGGAGTAGCGCACCACAAAGAGGTTAGTCAGAGAAGCGGCGATATCCACCAGAGAATCCACCAGCGCCGCCAGCAGGCTGACCGAACCGGTGTACCACCAGGCGAAAATTTTCACCAGCAGCAGCAGAGAAGCCAGGGTCGTCGCCGCCAGCGCGGCAGAGTTAACCAGACGCGCATAGTGCTGTGCCATATCATACTCCGTTCGGGACAGTAGCCTGAGTATACCGGATTTCAGGAAAAAAAAGCCTTGCCGTCATGACAGGGAGAAGAGAAAAGAGGCGTGGCATCCTTGAGTAAGAAAATGAAATAAAAGGAGTTACTGCATCCACTCTTTGCACATTGGCCGCAGCAAAAAAGTCCGCAGGCTCCGGTTTGTTATAGGGGATAAGCCGGACCTTCACTCCTCAAGAGCGAGCGCATTCTATGGCCTTCACTGTGCGTCTGGCCTTCAGGCGGGAATAATCAGATAAAAAAAACCCCCACATCATGTGGGGGAAGACAGGGATGGTGTCTATGGCAAGGAAAACAGGGATAATCTGCTACTGGTTACTGCCTGTACTACTTACAGCCTGCAGCGGTGTAACGTGCTGCACTTCAGTCAGCCGGCGCATTTCGTTTATGCGCTGCTGATGTTTCTGGTTCAGAACAGCCTGCTGGGCTGGCGTTAGCAGGTGGTACATCTGATTACGCACTCGCGCCATCTCGACCTGCCGCGCCACTTCCGCCTGGGCGATTTTATCAACGCGCGCTTTGTAACCCGCCTCGTCGAATTTATCTGCAATAATCATTGCGTGCAGCTGTTCTAAATCGTTAATACTTATGGGAGAACGCTCATGTCGGGCCTGCTGCATCAGATCCCGCATCTGCTGGCGCTGCTGTTCACTCAGATCGATGCCATCGAACATGTGGCTTTGCGGAATTTGCGCCATACTGCCTGGCACTACGCTGCCCCGATGCATCTCGTCAATCGTCGTCACGTCTGTAGCCCACGCGGCGGAGAAGCTGAGTATCAGCGCCGGAACCACAACGACGGCGGTAACTTTGCGCATCGTTCACTCCCAGGTTGGTTTCCATATTTCGATTCAACGAAAATCAGTCTACGGGGGCAGCTGCAAACATGCGTCAGGGGGTGTAAAACTACGTAAAGTCATGGATTGCGGGCATTCGTTCACGGTATTTTGCCTGTGGAGGGCAATAAAAAATGAATAAAATCCTGTTGGTTGACGACGATCGCGAATTAACTTCGCTATTGAAAGAATTGCTTGAAATGGAAGGGTTCGACGTTCTGGTAGCCGGCGACGGCGAACAGGCGCTGGCTCTGTTGGATAGTTCGGTCGATCTTTTACTGCTTGACGTGATGATGCCTAAAAAGAACGGCATTGATACCCTGAAAGAGCTGCGGCAGCAGCACCAGACGCCGGTGATTATGCTGACGGCGCGCGGCAGCGAGCTGGATCGGGTGCTTGGGCTGGAGCTGGGCGCGGACGACTATCTGCCCAAGCCTTTTAACGATCGCGAGCTGGTGGCGCGCATTCGCGCGATTTTGCGCCGTTCCAACTGGAGCGAACAGCAACAGCAGCACGACAGCAGCTCCCCGACGCTGGAGGTCGATCATCTGCGCCTGAATCCCGGCCGTCAGGAAGCCAGCTTTGACGATGTGACGCTGGATTTAACCGGTACCGAGTTCACTTTGCTCTATCTGCTGGCGCAGCATCTGGGTCAGGTCGTTTCCCGCGAGCATTTGAGCCAGGAAGTGCTGGGCAAACGCTTAACGCCGTTCGACCGCGCTATCGACATGCATATCTCCAACCTGCGCCGCAAATTACCGGATCGCAAGGATGGGCATCCCTGGTTTAAAACGCTACGCGGTCGAGGCTATCTGATGGTTTCCGCTACATGATTTCCAGCCTGACTACCCGCATCTTCGCCATTTTCTGGCTGACCCTGGCGCTGGTGCTGATGCTGGTGCTGATGGTACCCAAACTGGACACGCGCCAGATGACGCCGCTGCTCGACAACGAGCAGCGGCAGGGCACCATGATTGAACAACATGTCGAGGCGGAGCTGAGACAGGATCCGCCCAACGATTTGATGTGGTGGCGCAGGCTTTTTCGCGCTATCGACAAGTGGGCGCCGCCCGGCCAGCGTCTGCTGCTGGTCACCAGCGAAGGCCGGGTAATCGGCGCTCAGCACAACGAAATGCAGGTGATCCGCAACTTTATCGGTCAGTCCGATAACGCCGATCATCCGCAGAAAAAAAAGTATGGCCGTACTGAGATGCTTGGGCCATTTTCCGTGCGCGACGGCGAAGACAGCTATCAGCTCTATCTGATCAGGCCGGCGGGCAGCTCGCAGCTGGATTTTATCAACCTGCTGTTTGACCGACCGCTGCTGCTGCTGATGGTTACCATGCTGATCAGCTCGCCGCTGCTGCTCTGGCTGGCGTGGAGCCTGGCGAAACCGGCACGCAAGCTGAAACATGCGGCCGACGACGTGGCGGCAGGCAATCTGCGGCAGCGACCGGAGCTGGAAGCGGGCCCGCAGGAGTTTCTCGCTGCCGGTTCCAGTTTCAACCAGATGGTCAGCGCGCTGGAGCGAATGATGACCGCGCAGCAGCGTCTGCTGTCGGATATCTCGCACGAGCTGCGTACGCCGCTGACACGTCTGCAGCTCGCTACCGCGCTGATGCGCCGCCGACAGGGCGAAGGCAAAGAGCTGCAGCGTATTGAGATGGAAGCGCAAAGGCTGGACGGCATGATCAACGATCTGCTGGTACTGTCACGCACCCAGCACAAAAACGCGCTGGTCAGCGAGGCGATGAAGGCTAACCATCTCTGGTCGGGCGTGCTGGATGACGCGCGATTCGAAGCGGAACAGATGGGCAAGACGCTGGAAGTGCCCTATCCGCCTGGCCCGTGGCCGCTTTACGGCAACCCGAGCGCGCTCGACAGCGCGCTGGAAAATATCGTCCGCAACGCGCTGCGCTACTCGCACAGCCGCATTATGGTCAGTTTCGCCGTTGATAAGCAGGGCATCACTATCCATGTGGATGATGACGGCCCGGGCGTCAGCGCGGAAGATCGCGAGCAGATTTTCCGGCCGTTTTATCGTACCGACGAGGCGCGGGATCGCGAGTCTGGCGGCACCGGCCTGGGACTGGCGATTGTGGAAACCGCCATTCAGCAGCATCGCGGCTGGGTGAAAGCGGACGACAGCCCGCTGGGCGGCCTGCGGCTGACGCTATGGCTGCCGCTCTATACCAGCCAAAGCTGATCTTTGCTATGCTGCGGCCCTTGTGAACGAGGGCCGCCGCTGATGCTGAATATCGTACTTTTTGAACCTGAAATCCCCCCCAATACGGGCAATATTATCCGCCTGTGCGCCAATACCGGCTTTCGCCTGCATCTGATTGAACCGCTGGGTTTTACCTGGGACGACAAGCGCCTGCGTCGCGCCGGCCTGGACTATCACGAATTTACCGCCGTTCGCCGTCACGCCGACTATGCGGCTTTTCTGGCCGCTGAAAAGCCGCAGCGTCTGTTTGCCCTGACCACTAAGGGAACGCCCGCACACAGCGCGGTGAGCTATCAGCAAGGGGATTATTTGCTTTTCGGCCCGGAGACGCGCGGGCTGCCGAAAGAGATTCTGGACGCGTTGCCGCCGGCGCAGAAAATTCGTATTCCGATGCAGCCAGACAGCCGCAGCATGAATCTGTCAAACGCGGTTTCGGTGGTGGTGTATGAAGCGTGGCGCCAGCTGGGCTATGCGGGCGCGCTGCTTAAGGAGTAGGCGGAGCGCGCGACGTAAACCTGGGCAGTTATGCGCCGCGTAAAGGGTCAGATGCCGTCGCCGAACTCAAAGCCCGGCACCATGCCGTTAAAGTGCTGATCCATCTCCATTGACGGCTTGTCGCTGCTGGGTTTACCGACGATGCGGGCCGGCACGCCAGCCGCCGTAGTATGCGGCGGCACCGGCTGCAGCACCACGGAACCTGCGCCAATCTTGGCGCCGCGCCCTACTTCGATATTGCCCAGCACTTTCGCGCCCGCGCCGATCATTACGCCTTCGCGAATTTTAGGATGGCGATCGCCGCTGGTTTTGCCGGTACCGCCCAGCGTGACCGATTGCAGGATAGAGACGTCGTCCTCGATAACCGCCGTTTCGCCAACCACAATCCCCGTAGCATGGTCGAGCATAATACCGCGGCCAATTTTCGCCGCCGGATGAATATCCACGGCAAAGGAAACGGAGATTTCGTTCTGCAGATAGATAGCCAACGCCCGGCGGCCTTCGTTCCATAGCCAGTGTCCAATACGGTAGGCCTGCAGCGCGTGGAAACCTTTCAGATAAAGCAGCGGCGTAGAGTATTTATCAATGGCGGGATCGCGCTGGCGCACGGCCTGAATATCGCAGGCCGCTGACTGAATCATCGAAGCGTCCTGCTTATAGGCTTCCTGTACAATCTCGCGAATGGCAATGGCGGGCATAATAGGGTTAGCCAGCTTGTTGGCCAGCATATAGCTCAGCGCGCTGCCTAAATCATCATGCTTTAATAAGGTGGCATGGTAAAAACTGGCCAGCATTGGCTCGCACTCCGCCAGCGCGCGCGCTTCCTCTTTGATATAATCCCAGACAACTCCCGGCTCTACACACGGCATCACTCTACTCTCCATCAAATTACAGAATGCTGCGGCGCGGCGTTTCCCTGTCTCAGCCAGTGCTGTTTTCGTCTTTCCTTGTGCGCCCAAGCAAGCTTAATGCTGCCTCTCGCGCGTTTTTTTCGCAATATAATACCTGATAAATTTGCTCGGTTATCGGCATCTCTACGCCGCAGCGCGCGGCCAGCGCCCTGACCTCTTTGGTATTTCGGAATCCTTCCACGACCTGACCGATGTTATTCTGCGCCGTCGCCACGTCCAGACCCTGGCCCAACATCATGCCGAAGCGGCGGTTGCGCGACTGGTTGTCGGTACAGGTCAGCACCAGATCGCCTAACCCCGCCATGCCCATAAAAGTGGTGGGATCGGCGCCCAGCGCTACGCCCAAACGGGTCATCTCCGCCAGGCCGCGCGTAATCAGCGCCGTTCTGGCGTTAGCGCCGAAGCCGATGCCGTCGGAGATACCGGCGCCAATGGCGATAACGTTTTTCACCGCGCCGCCAAGCTGCACGCCGGTGAAATCGGGATTGTTATAGACGCGGAAGCTTTTGCCACAGTGCAGCAGCTGCTGCAAATCTTCGGCGAACCCGGCGTCCGTCGCCGCCAGCGCGATCGCCGTCGGCAGTCCCGCAGCCAGCTCTTTAGCGAACGTTGGGCCGGAGACGATGGCCAGCGGCATCTCATCGCCCAAAATCTCGCGCGCAACCTCCTGCAGCAGCCTTCCGGTCTCTTTTTCCAGACCTTTAGTCGCCCAGACGATGCGGGAATCAGGCCGCAGATGCGGTTTAATTTGCTGTAGCAGATCGCCGAACACATGGCTGGGTACCACCACCAGCAGATCGCGGCTGGCGGCGATAGCCGCGGCCAGATCGCTTTCCAGGCTCAGCGATTCGGGAAAAGGGACATCGGGCAGGAAAGCCGCGTTGCAGCGGTCAGCCTGTAGCTGTGCCAGATGCTGTGGGTTATGGCCCCACATCACCACGTCGTGCCCGTTACGGGCCAGCGTGATGGCCAATGCGGTGCCGTACGAGCCGGCACCGAGAACACTCATTGAGGCAGGCATTATGCGTCCTGTTGCGGAACGGCGCCTTCACCTGACTGCTGCTGCAGATAGTTCATAAACAGCGCGTCGAAGTTGACCGGCGCCAGGTTAAGCTGCGGGAAGGTTCCACGGGAAACCAGGCTGGTGATGCATTCACGAGCATAAGGGAACAGGATGTTCGGGCAGTACGCGCCCAGGCAATGCGCCATCTGATTGCCGTCGATACCGGCTACGGAGAAGATGCCCGCCTGCTGCACTTCGCACAGGAAAGCCGTGTCTTCGCCAACGGTAGCGGTTACGGTCACACGCAGCACCACTTCGTAGACATCGTCAGCCAGCTGGGTAGAAGCCGTATCCAGATCCAGCTTCACTTCCGGCTCCCACTCTTTCTGGAAAACCTGAGGAGCGTTTGGCGCTTCGAAAGAGACATCTTTCGTATAGATACGTTGGATCTGGAAAGACATCTCGGTGTTGTTTTGTTCTGACATATTATAATCCTATGGGTTAATAATCCGTTATTTCGCCACTTGCCCGCTTTACTTCAGCAGCGGGTCGAGGCCCTGGCGGCCATCGAGGGCATAGAGGTCGTCACAGCCGCCAACGTGCTGTGCATCAATGAAAATCTGCGGAACGGTGGTACGGCCGCTGCGTTTGATCATCTCTTCGCGCTTCTCAGCGTCGCCGTCGATAGCGATTTCCTGATAGTCGACGCCTTTCTGGCTCAGCAGCGCTTTGGCGCGATGGCAGAAAGGACAGGTTGCTTTGGTGTAGATCTCAACGTTTGCCATACCTTCGTCTCCGGAAATTATTTGCCGCGCACCAGCGGAAGGTTTTCACCGCTCCAGCCAGACACGCCATCTTTCAGAATGAAAACCTGTTCAAAACCGGCCGCGTTCAGCGCAGCAGCGGGATCGGCTGCGGATACGCCGTTAGCGCACACCACGATTACCGGCTTCGCCTTGTGTTTTTCCAGTTCGCCAAAGCTGCCCTTTTTGATGTCGGCAGCCAGGACGTTGATCGCGTTGGAGATATGGCCTTTACGGAAGTCATCGCGCCCGCGCACGTCGACCACCACGGCTTCTTCTTTATTGATCAGCCGGGTCGCTTCGCCGCGGCTAATGGTTTTTACCTTGGAGAACATGCCCTTAACGGTGGTCACGATCACCAAAACCAGCAGGACGACCCATGCCAGACTAAGGATGGTATGGTTGCCTGCGAACTGCATAATATCTTGCATGAGGGGTAACAACTCCCGAAAGGGTTAATAAGCGAAAACAAGGCTTCTGAGTATACCTGCCAGGCGTTTCATGTACAGACGTGATGCCTTCAGAGTTACGTTTTCTGCGGCAGATTTCCCAAAAAAGTTGCCTTAAGTCATAAAGGCCCTGCCGGTAGAGCAACGCGGTAATTCCATGCGGCGATTTATTACGCAACGAGCCTCGCGGCGGCGCGGCCTGGCCAAAGACAGCATCGCTTTGTCACCGATGGAAACGCAAAAGCCGCCGTCGACGCTGGTAAGGCGCTGTTCATCGTGGAATAATCCTCCCCCTATGAGGGAAAAATCGACAGTTTCATATCAACGAACCCCAGCTAACGGACTGGCTTCTGTCACCCCGTTACGATTGGGCATGTTCAGCCTGTCAGGCCTGCTTTGCGCGGGTCTGCTGCTGCTGCCCGCGATCGGCCAGGCGGAAGACAGCAAATCCGCGCTCTCCAGCCTGCGTGCCGACATCGCAGCCAAAGAGAAAAGCGTTCAGCAGCAGAAGCAGCAGCGCAGCAAGCTGCTCGACCAACTGCAAAGCCAGGAAAAAATCATCGCTCAGGCCAGCCGTCAGCTGCGTGAAACTCAGCTTACGCTTGCAGGTCTCAACGGTGAGATTACCTCGCTGACCGCCTCTATCAGCAAGCTGCAGACACAGCAGACGCAGCAGGAGAAAATGCTGGCTGACCAGCTGGACGCCGCGTTTCGTCAGGGACAGCACAACGGCCTGCAGCTGGTTTTAAGCGGCGAAGAGAGCCAGCGCAGCGAGCGCATCCTGGCCTATTTCGGCTACCTGAACGACGCCCGCCAGAAATCGATCGACGAGCTGAAAAAAACGCGCAGCGATCTCTCTGCGCAAAAAGCCTCGCTGGTAGAAAAACAGGCTAAACAAAAGGCGATGCTCGCGCAGCAGGAAACGCAGCAGCAGGCGCTGGAAAAGGCTCGCGCGGCGCGTAAGGAAACGCTGGCCTCGCTGGAGTCCTCGCTGGAAAAAGATCAGGCGCAGCTGGAAGAGATGCGGGCGAACGAAAGCCGCCTGCGTGACAAAATAGCCAAAGCGGAGCGCGAAGCGCGCGCCAGAGCCGAGAAAGAGGCCAAAGAAGCGCAGCGCGTGCGTGAACGCGAGGCGCAGGCGAAAAGTAAAGGCACTACCTACAAGCCAACCGAAGGCGAGCGCTCGCTGATGGCGAGAACCGGCGGTTTGGGCAGGCCAGGCGGCCAGCTGCTGTGGCCGGTACGCGGCACGCTTGAGCATCGCTTCGGCGAACAGCTGCAGGGCGAGCTGCGCTGGAAAGGGCTGGTGATCGACGCGCCGGAAGGCAAGGAAGTCAAAGCCGTCGCCGATGGCCGCGTGCTGATGGCGGACTGGCTGCAGGGTTACGGCCTGGTTGTGGTGGTGGAACACGGTAAAGGCGATATGAGCCTTTACGGCTACAACCAGAGCGCGCTGGTCAGCGTGGGCGCTCAGGTGAAAGCGGGCCAGCCGATCGCGCTGGTCGGCACCAGCGGCGGACGCGGCACGCCTTCGCTCTACTTTGAAATCCGTCGCCAGGGACAGGCCGTTAATCCACTTCCGTGGTTGGGAAAATAACTTTTGTCTTATCTTTATAAAATCGGCGGCGCGCTGGCGGGCCTGCTGATAGCCTGTTCGGCGCAGGCGGGCAAACTCGCTATCGTGATTGATGATTTCGGCTATCGGCCGGCGCAGGAAAATCAGGTTTTACAGATGTCGCCGCAAATCTCCGTTGCGGTGCTGCCGGACGCCACTCACGCGCATGAAATGGCGACTAAAGCCCACCAGCGCGGCCATGAAGTGCTGATCCATCTGCCGATGGCGCCGCTGAGCAAGCAGCCGCTGGAGAAAAATACCCTGCGTCCGGATATGTCCAGCCAGGAGATTGAGCGGATTATCCACGACGCCGTAGCCAAAGTGCCTTACGCCGTCGGGCTGAATAACCATATGGGCAGCGCGATGACCTCCAGCCTGCCTGGCATGCAGAAAGTCATGCAGGTGCTGAACCACTATAATTTCTACTTCCTTGACAGCATGACCATCGGCAACAGCCAGTCGACCCGCGCCGCGGAAGGCACCAGCGTGAAGGTTATCAAGCGTCGCGTCTTCCTTGACGATACGCAAAACGAAGCAGATATTCGCAAACAGTTTTCGCGTGCGGTGCATCTGGCGCAGCGCGACGGTTCCGCCATCGCTATCGGCCATCCGCATCCGACCACGGTAAAGGTGCTGCAGCAGATGTTGCCGACGCTGCCGGCCGATATCACGCTGGTCAGGCCGAGCCAGCTGCTGAACGAGCCGCAGCGTGTCGGCAGTCAGCCGCCGCCCGTAACCAAACCGGCGCGCAACCCGTTTCGCGGCGTGAAAACCTGTCCGGGCAAGGCTGAATATGTCCCGGCCGGTCGCGCGCTGAACGTGATAACGGAAAGCCTTGCCGACAGCGCAGGCGTTCGCTATCTGCACACTTATTTTTCCGGCCTGAGGCTGGAATTGGGCAACAATTAATAGTCAGCCGCATCGCGCAGGCTGAATAAATCTGGAAACGGCATAATGGAGCCACGGCGTATAAAAATCCTGTTACTGGATACCGGCAATGAATGGGGTGGCGGCACCAACAGTATGCTTGAGCTGCTGAAGCGCATCGACCGCAACCGGTTCGATATCCACTGCTGCTTTTACCGTAACTACCGGCGCGGCAGCGGCGACTCCATAGAGCAGGTGCTGACTTCGCTGGCAATTCCCGTGACCTTTATTCCCCAGCGTAAACAGCCGCGCTGGGCGAAGATTCTGAAGGAGCTGCTGCGTTCGCTGGTGTTCTTCAACCGCAAGCTGCGGCTGAAAGCCACGCGCTTTGTCGACAAGCTGTGGCGCATCCGGCCCAACGCCCGCGCTATTCGCCAGCTTCTCGTGCAGCAGCGTTTCCATATGATCTATATGAACAATCAGCCCGGAACCAATGCTGAAGGCTACCTGGCCGCAAGCGATCTCGCCGTCAGCGTGGTGCAGCACTGTCGTATCGAGCCGGTGCTGGACAGCGAACTGGTCAACATGGTCAACCGACGCGCCGATGCGGTTATCGCCGTTTCCAACGGTGTACGCGACGTGCTGATGGCGAACGGCGTAAAGGCGGAAAAATGTTTTACCGTGTTTAACGCCATCGATATTTATCAGCCGCTGCCGGAGCGTGCCGCAATGCGCCAGCAGCTGCTGAACGTCACGGACGAGACTTTTGTTTTCGGCAGCATCGGCTCGCTGATCGCCCGGAAATCTAATCAGCACACGCTGCAGGCGCTGGCGAAGTTCGCCGCCACCTTCCCTCAAGCCGACTGGCGCATGGTGATTCTGGGCGAAGGCCCGGATCTTGCGGCGCTGCAGCAGCAGGCGTCGCAGGCCGGCATAGCGGATCGGGTGATTTTCACCGGTTTTCGCAGCAATCCGCTCGATTATCTCGCCGCTTTCGACGTTTTTATCCTGGCATCGAAAAGCGAAGGTCTGCCGCGCGTGGTGCTGGAAGCGATGCTGCTTAATACGGCGGTAATCGGCTCAAAAGTAACCGGCACAGCAGAACTTATCCAGCACGACAGTACCGGCCTGCTGTTTGACTACGGCGATATTCAGGGCCTGTTCCGCCAGATGGAAACGCTGTGGCTTGATGCGGAGAAGCGTCGCCAGCTGCTGCTGCAGGCAAATCACCACGTCAAAGCGCGCTATGCTATCGAGCACTATGTCGCCGGCGTGGAAACTATTTTGGAAAATGCGGCTTACGGAAACTCATCGCATGTTTGAATTTTTAAATCCCCGATTTCGCTATATTCGCGCCCGACACAACCTCTCTTATCAGCAGCGTGACGTGCAGGGCGACATTGCGGTTACGTCGATCGTTATTCCCTGCACGGGCGCGGATTTTGTCGAGGAAGCTAAGCTGAGCGCGCTGTTTGCTTCCCGCTTTGCGCCCGCCGCCGAAGAGATCGTGATTGTTAGCGATCAGGCTGCCGATGCCTTTGGCGAGCTGCCGGAAAAAACCCGCGTTGTCACGCTGGATGTGCCTTTCCGCGAAGAGAGCTACCGCTACAAGCAGATTTACCGCAGTCGACTGATTAAACTCCAGGCGCCGCTTCAGGCGCGCACCGAAGGGATTTTGATGATCGATTCCGACCTGAACCTGCTGAAAATGCCGGAAATTCATATGCTGGACGGACATATCTACTCCAGCTTCCGTCAGGGCAAAATGATCGCCAAGCTAATGAACGCGCCGGAGCAAAATCGTCCTGCCTATTACCGCAACAGCGTACGCCCGTTTATCGTCGATCACGTTAACGGCGCTTTTCTGGCCGCCACGCGCCAGACCTGGAAGCGCATCTGCCCGCTTTGGCTGACGCTGTTTCAGGATACCTGGGAGCTGATGGACGACTCGCAGCCGCCGACCGACCAGCTACCGCTGGCCGCGCTGCTGGATATGCTGGATTTGAAAACGGTGAACCTGGGCGACTGGATGAACTGGCCGGTTTCCAAAAAAATCGGCGGCACCACCGCGGCGATCCCGGCAGAAGTGGTCGGCGCGCACGGCGGTTTCCCGCTGACGGAATGGCAGAAATATCTGCAGTCGCCGACAGCGCCGCTGACGTTTAAAGGTCAGGACTATACGCGCAAAGTGCGCTATCTGACCGACGCGGAAAAGCTGAAGTAGCACGGCGCCGGGCGCGGAATTTACCTTCTCTTACGGAGTCATCCGGCTGCCTGGGACGCGATGAGATGTTATTATAACGGCCATAAGCGCGTGAACTTTCCGTTTCACCCATATTCTTTAAAGGTTAAAACTCATGATTATCGTCACTGGCGGCGCAGGATTTATTGGAAGCAATATCATCAAGGCGCTGAATGACCAGGGCCACACTGATATTCTGGTGGTCGACAACCTGAAAGACGGCACCAAGTTCGCCAATCTGGTCGATCTGGATATCGCCGATTACATGGACAAAGAAGACTTTCTGATCGCCGTGCTGGCCGATGAGGATTTTGGCGACGTGGAAGCCGTTTTCCACGAAGGCGCCTGCTCTTCCACCACCGAGTGGGACGGCAAGTACATGATGGACAACAACTATCAGTACTCCAAAGAGCTGCTGCACTACTGCCTGGAGCGCCAGATCCCTTTCCTGTACGCCTCTTCCGCCGCGACCTACGGCGGCCGCAACGATAACTTTATCGAAGAGCGTCAGTATGAAGAGCCGCTGAACGTCTACGGCTACTCGAAAATGCTGTTCGATCACTACGTGCGCCAGATCCTGCCGGAAGCGCAGTCGCAGGTTTGCGGCTTCCGCTACTTTAACGTCTACGGCCCGCGCGAAGGCCACAAAGGCAGCATGGCCAGCGTGGCTTTCCATCTGAACACGCAGCTGAACAACGGCGAGAATCCAAAGCTGTTTGAAGGCAGTGACAACTTCAAACGCGATTTTATCTATGTGGAAGATGTCGCCAGCGTCAACCTGTGGTTCTGGCAAAACGGCGTTTCCGGCATTTTCAACTGCGGCACCGGCCGCGCGGAATCTTTCCAGGAAGTGGCCGACGCCGCGCTGAAATATCACCAGAAAGGCCAGATTGAATACATTCCTTTCCCGGAAAAACTAAAGGGACGCTATCAGGCCTATACGCTGGCGGATCAAACCAAACTGCGCGCGGCGGGCTACGACAAGCCGTTTAAAACTGTGGCGGAAGGCGTGGCCGAGTATATGGCCTGGCTGAACCGCAACGCGTAACGGGACGGATTCGGCAATGAAAATTCTGGTGATCGGGCCGTCATGGGTCGGCGATATGATGATGTCGCAAAGCCTTTATCGCACGCTGAAACAGCGCTGGCCTGAAGCCGAGATCGACGTGATGGCGCCCGCGTGGTGCCGTCCTCTGCTGTCGCGGATGCCTGAAGTCAACGAGGCGCTGGCGATGCCGCTGGGCCACGGCGCGCTGGCGCTGGGCGAACGGCGCCGTCTTGGTCGCGCGCTGCGCGACAAAGGCTACGATCGCGCTTACGTGCTGCCTAATTCGTTTAAATCCGCGCTGGTGCCCTTCTTCGCCGATATAAAAATTCGCACCGGCTGGCGCGGCGAAATGCGCTACGGTCTGCTGAACGATATTCGGACGCTGGACAAAGCCGCCTTTCCGCTGATGGTCGAGCGCTACGTCGCGCTGGGCTACGATAAAGAGCGCGTCGCCAGCGATCTGCCACAGCCACTGCTCTGGCCGCAGCTGCTGGTGAACGAGCAGGAAAAACTCGACACCGCGGCGGAATTCAACCTGAATGCAGAAAGGCCGGTTATCGGCTTCTGTCCCGGCGCGGAGTTCGGCCCGGCCAAGCGCTGGCCGCACTATCACTACGCGGCGCTGGCGCAGCAGCTGATTGACCAGGGCTATCAGATCGCGCTGTTCGGCTCGGCCAAAGATAAAGAAACCGGCGAGCAGATCCTGCAAAGTCTGCAGGAAGCTTCGCGGCAGCATTGCCATAACCTGGCCGGCGAAACCCGTCTGGAGCAGGCGGTTTGCCTGCTGGCGCACTGCAAAGCGGTGATCAGCAACGACTCCGGCCTGATGCATATCGCCGCCGCGCTGGATCGTCCGCTGGTCGCGCTTTATGGCCCGAGCAGCCCGGACTTTACGCCGCCGCTGTCGCACAAGGCGCGCGTTATCCGCCTGATTACCGGCTATCACAAGGTGCGCAAAGGCGATGCTGACGAAGGCTATCACCAGAGCCTGATCGATATTACACCGCAACGCGTTAGCGCAGAGCTGGCTACGCTGCTGGAGAGCGCATGCACGTCCTGATTGTGAAAACTTCCTCAATGGGCGATGTGCTACACACCTTGCCTGCCCTGACTGACGCCATGCGGGCGATTCCCGGTATCCGTTTCGACTGGGTGGTGGAAGAAGGCTTCGCGCAGATCCCTTCCTGGCATCCGGCGGTCGATAAGGTGATTCCCGTGGCGATTCGCCGCTGGCGCAAGCACTGGTTCGGCAGCGAAGTGCGTGAAGAACGCTTTCTGTTCAAGCGCGAAGTGCAGTCGCGCCAGTATGACGTGGTGATTGACGCGCAGGGCCTGATCAAAAGCGCCGCGCTGGTGACGCGCATCGCCAAAGGCGTCAAGCACGGTCAGGATAGCCGCAGCGCGCGAGAGCCGTTCGCCAGCTGGTGGTACGACCAACGTCATGAGATCGGCAAGCAGCAGCATGCCGTCCAGCGCACGCGCGAACTGTTCGCTAAAAGCCTGGGCTATCCGCTGCCGGAAACTACCGGTGATTACGCTATCGCGCAGCATTTCAGCACTGAGGGGCCTGCCGATGGCGGACGCTATCTGGTCTTTCTGCACGCCACCACGCGTGATGAAAAACACTGGCCGGAAGCGCACTGGCGCGAGCTGATTGCACTGCTGGCGGATAGCGGCCTGAAAATTAAACTGCCCTGGGGCGCAGAGCACGAGCACCAGCGCGCACAGCGGCTGGCGGCGGGTTTCGACCATGTGGAAGTGCTGCCGAAATTATCGCTGGAACAGGTAGCTCGCGCTTTAGCAGGCGCGACCGCAGTGGTATCGGTGGATACCGGATTAAGCCACTTAACGGCGGCGCTGGATCGTCCCAATATCACGCTGTACGGCCCAACCGATCCGGGTCTGATCGGCGGCTACGGAAAAAATCAGTTTGTGCTGCGGCCCGCAGAAGGTAATCGGATGGCGGATATCTCCGCAGATAATGTGCTGGCGCTGCTGGCGCCGCTTCTCTCTACCGGCGAAAACGGATGAACCATCTGCCGCTGAGCATACTGATTGCCGCCCATAACTGCGGCGATACGCTTGCCGACACGCTCGACAGTGTTGTCGCTTCGCTGGGCACTGCGCTCGACCAGGCAGAAATTGTCGTGGTCAACGACGCCTCGACAGACGCGACGCAAAGCATTATTGACAGCTATGCCGCGCGGCTGCCGCAGCTTCGCAGCAGCCATACGCATTATCGCAACGTCGGCAAGGTACGCAATCACGCGGTAAGCCTGGCTCGCGGCGACTATGTGCTGATGGTGGACGGTGACGATACGCTGTTGCCCAACGCGCTGGCGCACAGGCTGGAGACGCTGCGTCAGGCCTCGCCGGATATCCTGCTCAGCAGGATTATCGAAGTGCGCTCATCCTCGCCTGCGCCTGAATGGCAGCCGGCTGACCTCGAATTGCTGACCACGCATGACGCGGTAGAGCGCTTTCTGATTCATCGCGATTATCAGGCGCATTTTATCGGCCAGTTTTTCTCGCGCGAGTTACTTCAGCGACACGCCTTTCCCGATTTTATCTGCTATGAAGATAGCTGGCTGTTTCCGCAGCTGCTGATGCAGAGCAGCAAAACGCTGTTTACCTCTGCCGGTTTTTATCTCTACCGCAAACACAGCCAGAGCCTCTCTTCCGCTATCAACGCGGAAAAAATCGCCTGCCTGATCGCCGCTACGGCGCATATGGATGAGGTCTTGCCGCCACAGTATGAACATCTGATCACCTGTCACTGGCTGGATATCGCCAACCGTTATCACGCCGAGCTGCGGGGAACGCCGCACGGCGACAAGGTAAAAGCGCGCATTGCGCGGGTCAGCCTCGGACGCTTTTTGCTGAACGGTAAAATCAGGACAAGCTACAAAAGAAAAATGCTGACGGTGAGGAAACGGGGCCTGTAAAGGCCTCGTTGTTATTCAGGTCGCGGATTTGGCGGCGGCGTACTCCGCCAGCGTCATGCCCTGGGTGCGGCTTTGCAGCCAGCTAAACAGCTGCTCAAGATCGGCATAGAGGCGATCGATATCGGCTTCGGTTGTAAAGGTCGGGCTGCCGTCAGGCATAAATTCGCTGGAGTGCAGCATAAATTCCACGTAGTCGGCACCGTCCGCCAGCGTTTTTTCCGCCAGCGTTATCATCTGCTGAGCGTTGCCGCCGGTTGGGCGCAGCCAGTGAACGGAAGGAGTGCGGCGCTTGCCGCGCAGGCGATCGTAACCCTGCTTAAGCGTGTTCATCAGCCCGGAATGCTTGTAGCGGATGGTCATCGGCACTTCTAACAGCGGCGACGCGCCCGGTCGGGCGATATCGGCCGCGTCAAGATAGTAAGCCTCGCGCGGGAAACGAGTGTAGTCCGAGCCGCCGTTGCCCTGTGGCGCGCCCGGCGAAAAGCGCCAGTTAACGCCCGGCGTGACCGAGCAGTCAACGCGGTAGCCGTGCTCGATCAGTAATTCAGCATAGTATTCGTCAAATGCCCAGCGGCCGGCGCGGTGGCTGAGCATTTTGACGTTAAACGTCTCCTGCAGCAGCTGAGTCATAAAATCGACTTTTTTACGCATTTCCTCACGCGGGTATTCAATCAGATAAGGCTGGTGCTGCCAGTCGTTATCGGTCAGCGCGAATGCGGGCGGACTGTTCCAGGCGTGCAGATGCATGCCGACTTCACCCTGGCCACGGGCGATAACGTCGCGAGCAAAATCGATATAAACGAGATCGATGGCCATTTCATAGTTGGTCAGCCAGGTTGGCTTAAAACGATATTTTTCGCAAATTTGCTGAAAGCGGGCGAGATAAGCCGCATTTTTGGTCGTAACATGGCCGGAGCGGTTACGCCAGAGATTGTCACCTTCCGTATCGATGGTGATTAAAAAAGCAGGTTTTTTCATGTCGATGCGGCGCTCCGTATTAACTCTGCCGCTATGTTAGCAGCGGCCTGACAGGACGCAAAAGGATTTGCGGACAGCCTGAAGGATAATCGCTGTGGCGCTATCTTTTTTATTTTTCTAAGATAAACAAATAAAGCTGACTAAGCCTGACAATAGGTTAAAAACGGCGGGACAGATTTAACAGGGTTTCGGCAACAGGATTGCCTGAATGGATAAAAAGTTTTTGTTTTCGTGTGGTTAGCGGTCAGGAACCTTCCGACATCGCATGATTTCCTCTGCTAAGGGTAAAAAATTGTCCAAGCGCGTGTTAATGATCATTGACGGTCTACCCGGCGGGGGAGCGGAAAAAGTCGTGTTGACGCTTTCCAAAGGATTGATCGAGCGCGGTCACCGGGTTTCACTGTTTTCGCTGCGCGCCGTCTGCGATTATGCTATTCCCGCAGGGCTCGATTATCAGGTTATTGACGACAGATGCCGTCTGCCGTGGCGAAAGCTCACCGAGCTGAGCCGACGCGCAACCAGTCTGGATCGGGCTATCATGCAGGCCGAACAGCAGAGTGGCCGCTTCGATCTGGTGGTTTCCCATCTGCATAAAACCGACAGGATCGTCAGCCGCTGCCGCCATCTTGCCGCGGACAAAACCTGGTTCTGCCTGCACGGCGTTTTTTCCGCCTCCTATCTGGCTCACCGTCACGGCTTTTCTCTGTGGCAAAAGAAGCTTAAGACACGTCGCGTTTACCAACACCGAAATATCATTGGCGTTTCACAGTATGTCGTTAACGACCTGAAGCGCTGCTTTGCGGTGCAGCCAAAGCATGAGCGGATAATTTTTAATCCTTTCGACTTTGATACTGTACGTGAAGCCGCCCGGCAGCCTTGCGAGATGGCGGGAAAGCCTTATTTGATCCATGTCGGCCGTTTTCACCAAACGAAACGTCACGATCGCCTGCTGCGCGCCTATGCCAAAACGGGCATAACCGCGCCGCTGGTGTTGATTGGCAAAGGCAGTGACGAAGCGATGGGGCGCATCAAGAAACTGGCGCTGTCGCTGGGCATTCAGGATCGGGTAATTTTTAAAGGCTTTACCAGTAACCCTTATCCGTGGATCCGTCATGCGAAACTGCTGGTGGTAAGTTCAGACAGCGAGGGCTTCGGCAACGTATTGGTGGAAGCGCTGATCTGTCAGGTGCCTGTGGTCAGCACCCGCTGTCCCGGCGGCCCCGTTTCGATTATGACCGGCGAACTGGCTCGCGGTCTGGCGAATCTGGATGTGGATTCACTGGCGAAAGCGATAGTGGATATCTGGTCGAATCCGCCTGACGTCTCGCAGCTGAATTTAGAGGCCTACAGTATCGAAGCAATCTGCAAACAGTATATTGCACTGACCGAGGGTTAGTCGGGCGCAACATTTGCGGATCGGAGATGTCTGAAAGAATCAGACGTTTATTCTGGCGCGATCGTCGGCACGGCCGACAGCGTGAATTTTTTACTTTTAAGGTTTTAGTATGGCGACGCTCATAACCGAAAACGGCTATCAGAGCACAGTGATAAAACGACAATATGCTATTTCGCCGTCTGCAGGTCGGCGTTTTTCGCTCAGGGAGAACAGAGCGTGAATTATGTGCTGCTATTTATATTACTGCTGCCTTTTAAACTGTTGATGAAGTTAAGCCATAAAAAACAGGCGCGCAACCTGGTGATCCAGACGGCGAAAATCGGCGATTTTATCAATATTACCCCTTTGCTCAGGCATCTTGGCCGCAGCGACGCCTTGCTGAGCCGCACGGTTGCGCCGCTGGCGCAGCACGACGAGACGCTGGCGGAGATCTTCTATATCGAAGAGCATAAAAGCAGCACGCTCAGTAAGCTGAAGCTCGCTTTTAAGCTGATGAACCGCTACGAAAACGTCTATCTGCTGCATCCCAACAACATCAACCTGTTTTATGCCGCCTGCTGCAATGCCGGCAACAAGCAGTTTTTGTCGATGTATCGCCGCAAATGGTATCAGGGAATTTTTTATCTGACGGCTACCGGCACGGTAGAGCACGGCAAGTATACGCTGACGCTGGAGAACTACCTCAAGCTGGCCGACCGCTCGCTGACCAAAGAGAGCTACCCCAAACACGCCACGCTGCCGCTGCTAAAGCCGGCGAACACGCCGGAAGAAGTATTCAGAACGGATAAAATCAAGATCGGTATCAGCATCTCCGCCGGAAACCAGGCGAAAACTATTCCGCCTGCGATCTGGAAAGCGCTGTTCGACCGACTCAGCACGCTGCCCTGCCTGTTTTATGTTTTTGGCGCGCCGAATGAACTTACTCGCCTGCACGAGCTCAATAAGGTGGTGGGCGAGCGCGACAATATCGTTAACCTGATTGGCAAGGTGTCGCTGGAAGGGCTGCCTTACGCCATCAGCCAGATGGATTTCTATGTGGCTTCCGACTCGGGCAATGTCTATATCGCCGATGCGCAGAACGTGCCGGTGATCCTGATCTATGGCCCATGCTGCGTCGAAGAGCAGCGTCCGTTGGGCGACGTGCTGCTGATTGGCCCTAACCATATCGCGCCCAGCTCTTTTGTGTTTCACGCGCTGTATAAGTTCAACCATCCGGTCGAACAACTTTATGAGCTGGATAACCGTAAGCTCAATGATATTTATGATTTTATCTGCGCGCGCAAGCCGCCGTTACAAAAGAAGACGCAATCCTGAGCATGAAACCGCAAGATAACTCCTCAGCGCCTTTGCTGAGTGCGATCGTCCCGATGTACAACGCCGGAACCAGCTTTCAGGCTTTTATCGACTCCATGCTGGCGCAAACGCTGCCGTCGCTGGAAATCATTATCGTTAACGATGGCTCGACCGATGAGTCGGCAGCGCTGGCGCACCGCTACGCCAGCGAGCATCCGCATATTCAGGTTATCGATCAGGCCAACGGCGGCGTGTCGCGCGCGCGCAACGCGGGCCTGGCAATCGCTCGCGGTAAATACGTCACCTTTCCCGACGCCGACGATACGCTGGCGCCAGAGATGTACAGCACGTTGATCGCTATGGCGGAACAGGATGACCTGGACGTGGCGCAGTGCAACGCGGAACGTGTGTTTTGGGGGTCGGGACGGGCGAAAACGCTGATTCCTGCGGATCGCCTGCGCTCCACCCCGGTGCTGAGCGGCGCGGAGTGGCTGAACAAGGCGCTGTCGAGCAATCGCTACCTGCACGTGGTCTGGCTGGGGATTTATCGCCGCTCGCTGATCGAGCAGCTAAACCTGCTGTTTGAGCCTGGCCTGCACCATCAGGATATTCCCTGGACTACTGAACTGATGCTGAACGCCCGTCGCGTGCGCTATACCGAGCAGGTGTTCTATCGCTATTACGTCCACGACCAGTCCATCAGCAACCGCAAGCGTACCGGCATGGCCAACGTCGACTATCAGCGTCACTATTTGAAAATCGCCCGCATGCTGGACGAGATCAACCTGCGCTACCGCCATAAGGTTAAAATCGGCCCGGCAATTTATCGTCAGGTAACCAAAGAGGCGCTGACTGTCTGCCATGCGCTACGGCGCGAACCCGATGCCGCAGCGCGCCAGGCGATGATTGCGGATCTGCTGGACAGCAAAACGCCTGGCCGTATGCTGCGCAATGCGCGCGGCTTAAAGCAGTGGTATCAGCTGCTGCTCTGGCTGAGCCGGATTTATCGCTGGCGCAGGCGCTGATGCGCGACGGCTTTTCCCTGTTCGGGCTTTCCCTTACAATCGGTCCACTTTATTTTGAGATCTCATGAGCATGGCCACTCCTCAGTCGATTCCCGCCGCTTTCGCGCCGCAAAAGATTTTGCTGATCAAGCTGCGTCATCATGGCGATATGCTGCTGACCACGCCGGTTATCGCCGCGCTGCGCCAGCGTTATCCGCAGGCCAGCATCGACGTGCTGCTTTATAAAGAGACGCTGCCGATGCTGCAGGCGCATCCGCATATTCGTCAGCTGCGCTTTATCGATCGCAAATGGAAAAACGAGGGAACGCTGGCGCATATGCGCCACGAGGCGGCTCTGCTGAAAACAATCCGCCGCGAAGGTTACGATCTGGTTATCAACCTGGCGGATCAGTGGCGCAGCGCGATCATTACCGCGCTTTCCGGCGCGAAGGTCAGGATCGGCTTCGCCTACAACAAGCGCAGCAACGCTTTCTGGCGGCAGGCGCATACGCATCTGGTCTCCACCCGGAACCACGGCCAGCTGCATACCGTTGAACAGAATCTGACCGCGCTGCAGCCGCTGAACATCGCCTCTGAAGGCTTTCCGGCGGCGATGCACTACAGCGACAGCGACTGGCGTCACACCCAGGCGACGCTGGCGCAGCACAAGGTGACGCGTCCCTATATCGTGATTCAGCCGACGTCACGCTGGCTGTTCAAATGCTGGGAAGATGAGAAGGTCGCCGGGCTGGTGGCAGCGCTGGCGAACGAGCAGACCGCTATCGTGCTGACCGCCGCGCCGGACAAAAAAGAGCTGGCGATGATCGAGCATATTCTCTCGCTTTGCCCCGGCAAGGCGATTTCGCTGGCCGGTCAGCTAACGCTGCCGCAGCTGGCTTCGCTGATCGATCACGCGCGCCTGTTTATCGGCGTCGACTCCGCGCCGATGCATATGGCCGCCGCGCTGAATACGCCGTGTATCGCGCTATTTGGCCCCACGAAACTGAAGCAGTGGCGTCCCTGGGGCGACAATAATCAGGTGATTTGGGCCGGAGACTACGCGCCGCTGCCGGCGCCGGACAGCATCAATACCAATACCGAGACTCGCTATCTTTCCGCTATTCCGCTTGAAGAGGTGGTGAAAGCCGCAAGGAACTATCTGGATGAGTAAAGTTCGACTGGCCATAGTACGGCAAAAGTATCGTCCCGACGGCGGCGCCGAGCGGTTTATCTCGCGGGCGCTTGAGGCGCTGGACGACGATAGCCTGGATCTGAATATTATTACCCGCAGCTGGCAGGGCGATCCGAAGCCCGAATGGCATCTACATATCTGCAACCCAAAAAAATGGGGACGCATCTCGCGCGAGCGCGGCTTTGCCCTGGCGGCGCGCGAATGCTGGCAGCGGGAGAAATTTGATATCGTGCAGAGCCACGAACGCATCGCGGGCTGCGATATCTTTCGCGCAGGCGATGGCGTGCATCGTGTCTGGCTGGAGCAAAGGGCGCGTATCGTTTCGCCCGCGCAAAAACTGCTGACCGCCTTAAGTCCGTATCATCGCTATGTCATGGCGGCGGAAGAAGAGATGTTTCGTTCGCCCGCGCTGAAAAAAATCATCTGTAACTCGCTGATGGTGAAAAACGACATCATGCGCTGCTTTCAGGTACCGGAAGAGAAATTCGCGGTTATTTATAACGCTATCGACGCGCACCGTTTCCAGCCCGCTACGCCAGCCGAACGTCAGCAGTCGCGCGCGGCACTGAATCTGCCCGCCGATGCCAAAGTGTTTATTTACGTCGGCTCCGGTTTCGAGCGCAAAGGGTTAAAGGCCTCTGTCAGCGCGCTGGCCGCTACCGATGCGCATTTGCTGGTGGTAGGTCAGGACAAACAGCAGGCGCGCTATGTGGAGCAAGCTCGCGCGCTGGGCTGCGAAAAGCGTATCCATTTTGTCGGCGTTCAGCACAACGTTATTCCTTACTATCACGCGGCCGACGCGCTGATGCTGCCTACGCTCTACGATCCTTTTCCTAACGTGATTCTGGAAGCGATGGCCTGCGGCCTGCCGGTGATTACCAGCTTTACCTGCGGCGGCGCGGAATTTATCGTCGATGGCGAACAGGGCTATGTTTGCGACGCGCTGGATATCGCGGCGCTGACTGCGGCGGCGCAGGCGGTGCCGGTGAGAAGTCAGGATCCCCGTATGGGCGAGGCGGCGCGCGAACGCGTTCTGCCCTGTTCGCCGCAGCAGCTGGCGAGCCAGCTTCATGCGCTGTATCAACAAGTGTTGCGACAGGCCTGAGAAGAAGATATGAGCGAGCGCGACTTATCTGCTAACATGCGGTAATGTTTCTCTTTTCCGGCATTTTCTGACGCGAGTCTCTCCGTAATCCGTAAACACTGTGATGACAACAATTTATTCCGCCCTGCTCTATCTTATTCAGCCTTTGATCTGGCTCCGGCTCTGGCTACGCGGCAGAAAAGCGCCCGCCTACCGGAAACGCTGGGCCGAACGCTACGGCTACTGTAAAGGCAAGGTCAGGCCGGACGGCATTCTGCTGCACTCCGTTTCCGTCGGTGAGACGCTGGCCGCCGTGCCGCTGGTCAGGGCGCTGCGTCATCGCTACCCAACGATGCCGATCACCGTCACCACCATGACGCCGACCGGTTCGGAACGGGCGGCTTCCGCCTTTGGTAAAGATGTGCATCACGTTTATCTGCCTTACGATCTTCCCGGCTCGATGAACCGCTTTCTGGACAACGTCAGCCCGCGGCTGGTGATTATTATGGAAACCGAGCTGTGGCCAAATATGATCGGGCAGCTGCACGCCCGTAAAATTCCGCTGGTGATCGCCAATGCCCGTCTTTCCGAACGGTCGGCGAAAGGCTACGGCAAGCTGGGTAAATTTATGCAGCGCCTGCTGCAGAAAATTACGCTGATCGCGGCGCAGAACGAAGAAGATGGCGAACGCTTTGTGACGCTGGGCCTGAAACGCTCGCAGCTGGCGGTGACCGGCAGCCTGAAGTTCGATATTTCGGTTACGCCCGAGCTGGCCGCCCGCGCGGTGACGCTGCGGCGCCAGTGGGCGCCGCGCCGTCCGGTCTGGATCGCCACCAGCACCCACGACGGCGAAGAGAGCATTATTCTGGAGGCGCACCGCAAACTGCTGGCGCGTTTCCCTGACCTGCTGCTGATTCTGGTGCCGCGTCATCCGGAGCGCTTCGACACCGCGCGCGAAATGGCACAGAAGGCGGGCTTCAGCTACACCCTGCGCAGCAGCGGCGAAATTCCTTCCGGCAGCACTCAGGTGGTGATTGGCGATACAATGGGCGAACTTATGCTGCTCTACGGTATCGCCGATGTGGCTTTCGTCGGCGGCAGCCTGGTGGAGCGAGGCGGACACAACCCGCTGGAAGCCGCCGCGCACGCTATTCCGGTGCTGATGGGGCCGCATATCTTTAACTTCAAGGATATCTGCGCCAAACTGCAGCAGGCGGACGGTCTGATCACCGTGACCGACGCCGATTCGTTGGATAAAGAGATCGGTAATCTGCTCACCGATGAGGATTACCGTCTTTACTACGGCCGCCACGCCGTGGAAGTGCTGCATCAGAATCAGGGCGCGCTGCAGCGTCTGCTACAGTTACTCGAACCTTATCTGCCACAGCGGAATCACTAAATGTCTTCACGTCAGCTTCTGTCGGTCGTCCTGATCGCTAAAGATGCAGCGGAGCTGCTGCCGGAATGCCTGGAGTCCGTCAGCTGGGCCGATGAGATTGTGCTGCTGGATTCCGGCAGCCACGACGGCACGCCGCAAATCGCCGCCCGTCACGGCGCTAAGGTCTATCACTCTCGCGAATGGCACGGCTATGGCAAACAGCGCCAGCTGGCGCAAAGCTACGCCACGCATCCGATGATTTTGATGATCGATAGCGACGAGCGCGTCACGCCGCAGCTGCGCGCCGCCATTGAAGCCGTGCTGGCCCAGCCTGCCGCTGCGGATAAGGTTTACAGCCTGGGCCGTCGCAACCTGTTTCTGGGGCGTTTTATGCGCCACAGCGGCTGGTATCCCGATCGCGTTACGCGCCTCTATCCGCGCGAGTTCAGCTATAACGATCATCAGGTGCATGAGTCGCTGGAAACCGGCAACGCGACAACGGTAGCGCTGAAAGGCGATCTGCTGCATCTGACCTGCCGCGATTTTTCCGCCTTTCAGTGGAAACAGTTCGCCTACGCGGAAGCCTGGGCGAAACAGCGTTATCATCAGGGTAAAAAGTGCGGCCTGCTGTCGATTTTCGCCCATACGCTGGGCGCCTTCCTGAAAACCCTGGTGCTGCGCGCCGGTTTTCTGGACGGCAAACAGGGCTGGCTGCTCGCCGTGGTCAACGCGCAGTACACCTTCAACAAATATACGGCGCTGTGGGCGCTGAACCACTCCATTCATCACGTATCCGGCAAAGGCGGCGCATGAGCACAAAAGCGATCTATCCCGGCACTTTCGATCCCATGACCAACGGCCATCTGGATATCGTCACGCGCGCCGCGCTGATGTTCGATCATATCGTGCTGGCTATCGCCGCCAGCCCCAGTAAAAAGCCGATGTTCTCGCTGGACGAGCGCGTGGCGCTGGCGCAACAGGTGGTTGCGCACCTGCCGAACGTCGAAGTGGTGGGATTCAGCGATTTAATGGCAAACTTCGCGCGGGATCAGCAGGCTAACGTGCTGGTTCGCGGTCTGCGGGCGGTATCCGATTTTGAATATGAGATGCAGCTGGCGCATATGAATCGCCATCTGCTGGCGGAGCTGGAAAGCGTTTTTCTGATGCCTTCAGAAAAGTATTCGTTTATCTCTTCTTCGCTGGTCAAAGAAGTCGCGCGCCATAACGGCGACGTCAGCGCTTTTCTGCCGCCGCCGGTGCACAGCGCGCTGCTGGCGAAGCTTTCCGCCTGAGCTATTTCTGACAGTTCGGGCAATAGAAGGTGCTGCGCTGGGCATGTTTGGCGCCCACGATTGGCGTGGCGCAAACGCGGCAGGGTTCGCCTGCGCGGCCATAAACCTGCAGCTCCTGAGCGAAGTAGCCCGGTTTGCCGTCCGTCTGTAAAAAATCCCGCAGCGTGGTGCCGCCCTGCTCTATCGATCGCAGCAGCACCGCCTTGATCGTTTCCGTCAGCAGCACAATCTCTTCTCTGGTCAGCGCCATAGCGGGTCGATCGGGATGGATCCCGGCGGCAAACAGCGATTCGCTGGCGTAGATGTTGCCGACGCCCACCACCAGCTTGTTATCCATTAGCCAGGGTTTAACCGGCGTGCGCCTGCCGCGAGACTTTTCAAACAGGTAATCCGCGTTAAACGCTTCGCTGAGCGGTTCCGGGCCAAGATGGGCGAGCACGTTGCTGGCGGTCAGATCGCGGCTCCACAGCCAGGCGCCGAAACGTCGCGGGTCGGTATAGCGCAGTATCTTGCCGTTGCTCATCACCAAATCCACATGGTCATGTTTCGCCGGCGGCGTCTCTTCCGACAATATCCGCAGGCTGCCGGACATGCCGAGATGGATAATGATCCAGCCTTCGGGCAGCTCCAGCAGCAGGTATTTGGCGCGACGCTGTACGCTGAGCACCGGCCGATCGCTGAGGCTGTGAATTTCATGCGCTACCGGCCAGCGCAGGCGGCCATTGCGCACCACGGCGTGCAGAATAGTGGCGCCGACGAGATGCGGCTCAATACCGCGTCGGCTGGTTTCAACCTCTGGTAATTCCGGCATGCAAACCTCCCGCAAATGTTTTCAGACGCACAAAAGAAAAAACCCCGCCGAGGCAGGGTTTTTCAGTCGCTAAACTCAATTACTTGATTTTAGCTTCTTTGTAGATCACGTGCTGGCGGACAACCGGATCGAATTTCTTCAGTTCCAGTTTTTCCGGCTTAGTACGCTTGTTCTTCGTGGTGGTATAGAAGTGACCTGTACCAGCAGAAGAAACCAGCTTGATCTTCTCACGAATACCTTTAGCCATG